>Ga0307515_10001288_pt1 | contig 56960 bp, 57 predicted proteins | sample 17_EM_MG_FD_194513 | JGI IMG/M metagenome (GOLD analysis project Ga0307515, IMG submission 194513) | Populus trichocarpa ectomycorrhiza microbial communities from riparian zone in the Pacific Northwest, United States - 17_EM | ecosystem: Host-associated > Plants > Roots > Unclassified | place...
AGAGCATTTTCCAAAGCTGCAGGGGGGGCTGGGAGCATCTGGAAGTCCTTGGAAGCACTGGCGAAGGCTGCCGGAGTGTCTGAGAGGTTTGCGTATGGCTTCCCGACCGAATTACATTTTGCTGATGTGGATGGTAGGTCGCTGTATGAGTTCAGGAGTGGAGATAAGAAGGAATTGAGGTCCAAGGCTCGGGAGCGGAGGACATGGGTTAATAGAGTTTCGGAACTCAGGACTGGAAGAAAGTTGTCATTTGGGCGTTCCTTTCTTCTGTTTTGTCTCATCTCTTCTCTTCTCCATACTTTATTATCTCATTGGATCTCGGCCCGGTATAAATGGCTGTGACACGGGTTTCACCACCTCCAGATCTCAGTCAATGGAAGGTGGAGTTTCCTTGTGCGCCGGATCCACCGAAAGGCTACTGTATGGTGCCAATCGGTAGCGCGACATTTCAGCTTATACGAGTACGTACGCGGCATGATTGTATAAAGCTTTCCTTTTCTTTCTTTGTCTCTTGTACGGTTTATGCAGCCCAGGAGGTCTGCACTTAAAGAGGGGGATACTGTAACGGCGGCACGTGAGCCGGGGCCAGGTAACGGCCATTCTATGTAGTCGACTCGCCACGAACCTTAGATCTCTAGCGATAATCTTACCTATTCATCTACATCTAATATCACTCGCATCCACGTTTGCAACCGTATTCCAATAATTACCATACGTATACCTATGAGGCCAAATGCAGGCATACATGCCCTTACAATGTCGGAGTTCCACACCCTCTGTGATCCGGCGCTGATTCTGATCCTCTTTGCTGTGACATTGAGGACCCTGCTCATTGCTTCCTGACACCATGCGGCCTCATGCTCCTCCTCGTCTTCTGTGCACTCTGCTCCCAGGTGAGCCCTCTCCTTCGCCAATTTCTTCCATAACTTCTATGCTGCTTCCATATCCTCCTCCAACATTGCAGCTAAGTTCATCCTTACTACTGTCTCGTGATCTGCCTCCACCTGCCCATGTGCTTCCACCTACCAATATATTACCTGCTGGTCAGATCCGGTGGCATGGTCATCTGCCAGTATGGTCCATTTCATTATCCGTAAGTGTGCAGAAGTCATGTTAATGACCAACTCACCTTTGTGGTCCTCTTTGTCCTGAAGAGTGTGGATCGGCCATCATTTCCAATTTCCATTCCATTGTTGTCAATCACTCCTTCCCACAAGGCGGCATTGTTCTGGGCGTGGCACATCGGGTCCCGCCGACTGCTGTGGGAGGTAAAGTCTCCTCCAAGGACAGTTTTGCCCTGCCGAATGATGCTCTGCCAGTTCGTCTTTTGTACCTGTCTCTCTCCCGAGTGCGTGTCTCTCTGATCATAAACGTTGACTATCCTCGTTCTCTTCACCCCCCTCCCCCTGACATCAGTGACAATCACATCGTTGTTCACTCCCCTGCATAAATCAGTCCGCTCCTCAACAACCAGGCCACTCCCCCTGTGTATCGCGGTTTTGCTGGATTGCGTCAATCATTGGTAGCCAGGGCTCCCATTTCAGTCTCAGCTTCAATGACAGTTGCAGTCATTGTCGTATTCACAGTCTTCTTCATTCTAACGTCTGCTGCCTCCCCTGTTGCCACCTTTTTCCCCCACATCTTCCATCTCCGCCTTGCTTCCCCCGCTTCCCCCTTATTCTGCAGATCCCTTGGGCCTAGGACCAAGCACCACTCTGTTTGTACCCGATGCCACATCAGTCGCTGCGTTCGTGGATGTCCGGTGCCCTATCTCCCTAGTCGGCCATGCCGCCGTGGTGGCTTCAGCCTTCTTTCTGCATCTGTGATTGAATGCAATGTGCATTCATTGGGAGTTAGGACACTGCTCCAGCGTGTGACCGCAGTGTGATTCCTGCATGGCTGTGCCTTCCGGCACGTTGCACTTGTGGACCCTTGTCCGGTGATGGCCGGAGCAGTAGCCACATGTGGGCGTGTTGCCGCATTTGGTCTCAATGTGACCCCGTCCGCAGAAGAGGCCACATCTGTTGTGAGAGCCTGCGTTAGTGTATGCTTCGACTCGGTACCACACTCCTGCCGCCTTGAGGCCCATCTTTACCAGACCCTGTGTGACCTTGTTCCCATTCACCACAAAGACAACCAATGATGCGGCGATCTCTCCGTTCTGCCTCCTCTGGCTGATGGCGCGGGGGTTCACCAGCCACTGTACTTGGGTGGGAATTTTTTTGCCTTGGTTCTCCCGTTCAAATTCCACTCCCATCTTCTGCAGGCCTTCGGTGCCTTTTCCCATGTACCGTACAAGAGGCTGTGCATGGATCTTCAGCGTTTCCCCAGACTCTTTCTCTTTGACATCATCAACTCCCTTGTCAACAGTCATTGCTGCCATGATGATGATATCGCAGTATCATGGGGCCATCTCAGGTGTGGCATTCTGGTGCGTGTCTTCCGTGATCAGGCTCTTTGAATTCCTTCTTGCCTTCATGATCCTAATGTGGGCCAGTGCCTGCTGGTGCAACAGCGCTCTGTTGAACGCTGACACAATTTTCTGGTCCATCATCTCAGGGAGTGGCACATTCTTGTCTCTCCTTGGATCAGGCGGCTGGCTGCCACACTCGAGCCTGCTGTCGGGCCTGGGGCTGGGCTGGCCAGATTCTGCTCTGTTTGTGGTGGGACTGTCTCCCATCATCTGCTCGTTGTCAGCGCTGAAGTGATCACCCATTTTGGGGCCGATGTGGCTGTAGTCGTCGGTGTTGGCATTGGTCTCGGTGCTGGTGGTGGGTTTGGCTTTGCCAGTGATTTGAGCCGCTTTCCAGGCTGTAGATGTTGGCGCTCCTCCGGCTCCTCCGGTCCACCTGTCCACGTCAGGTCTGGGTGTATTGAGGCCTCCAAGCCTTCACCGTAGGTGTCCGCATTCTTCTCCTCATTCTGGACATACTCTGTAGCCGGCACTGCATTTGTGACCATGTCCGTGATTCCCTTGCCCCACAGTAAGTCATCCTGGTGGTGCACGTCCCATTGTTTCTCTGTGTCCTCCAACCATGATTTCATCCCTCGCCACTGCGCCTCCTGCAGTGCAGTGTGTGTCTCCAGCATGTTTGCCATTTTGCGATGGTTCGGTGTAGCTGTGCCAGTTCGTGGGCTTGCCGCTGAGCCGTGCCCTCCACGCGCCTCCTCCTGTCCCCGAGGGCCTTGGCGGTGGCCGAGACCTCACTGCTCCTTGCCCGCTTTCCATTCTCATTTCGCTCCAGCGGTTCAACTGTGTCATCGCCGCAGTCTGCGCGGCGATCGATGTCCCCGCCATCAAAATCTCCATTTCCATATGCATACGATCGTTGCTCCTCCTGTCTACGGTTTCCCCCATGTCAAGGCCTCTCCTCTCCTTCCCTCTCACCTTGTTCCTCACTTCTGTGAAGCACACCTTTCCCAAGGTAGTCCCCATCGTCGTTTGCTTGTGAGTTGACGCGTCCCCTTAGTTGCGTATTTTTGCCAAGACTGGGCTTCAAAGCCACTCAATTGCGTGGATCTTTGTGCGCGCCCTCCTTCTGCGGTTGTTGTTGTTGTTTATTGTTGTTTAATCATACTGTATTGACTGTAATTAGAGTATGGCAGAACGCTGATATCCGCTCCGTCTCCAGGCGAGCCGGCTAGATGGCGGAGCTCCCACCCAGCTACACTTCGTCCCCGCTGACAAATGCCAGGTGAGTGAAAGACAAAAAGGACTAGACAGAAAGAAAGAAAGAAAGAAAGAGTAGTATAATCCCGTTGCCACCAGCGCCACCCCCGAGCCCCAAGCCCTGAGCCAGCTCCATACTGCTACTTCATTTGGGCGGAAACATCCCGACCTCAGTGGGCGCCAAGAAGTCCATCACCGCCTGGTCGCACTCCTCTATGGTGAAAACCTCAGAGATCTGCATGTGCCTGCACCTGACCACTTTCCAGCCTGTTGCCTGTCCCACTGTGTTCCAGAGTGTCTTCTGCGGGTCTGTCCATTTGCTGCAGTGGCAGAAGAGGTGCTCCGGCGTCTGGGGCACATTCCCTCAACACCACCAGCACTGGTCGTCATCTCGGTGGCTGAACCGCTTCAGGTATACTCCAGTGGGCGGATGCGCGGACTTCAGTCGGTAGGACCTGGAGGCGAGCGATTTCACGCTTGTCATCGGGATAGGTCTCTTGGTCCCCGCCTTGCCCTTGAGTCTGTATCTGAAGTGCATGCTGCACTTTGTGGCCTCCCACTCCGCCTTAGCTACCGACCTTCCTTCGGATATTTGTCTGGCCTTGTTTGAGGCCGAGGTGTATGGCCGCTCTATCACTGTACTCCCGCTTGCATCTCGGGCCAAGTTGGCCTGACGGTCTGCTTCCCCGTTTCCGGGGATGCCGGAGTGTCCCAGGACCCACTGGATCATGGTCGTGATACCGTGGGCGATAGTGTTAGCAACGGGTCCAACTTCCCGGGCCGGTTCCGGGTACGGTTCCACCCGAAACCGGACCATGGCAACGGGTCTTGCCACACGAAAAACCCGGCCGATTGGAAATGGGCCGGTTTTCCACCAAAAACCCAGCATTTCAAGTTCACAATATTGGCTCCAATTAAGTATTTGAGTTCTGATCGTATCATGACATGATCAGTACGTAGATTGTGCAGTTTTAGCTTCTCTTGCACCTCCCGGTGTCCGATTTGCAATCAGACCAACATTCTTTGAGTCGCTATCGAGAACCCGCCAATTTCGGGCAAATTATCGCTTAATTTCACAGTGATTCAACGAATACTGGTCCAATCGCAAATCTGACATCGGGAGGTAAAAGAGCAGCTGAAACTGCACAATCTACATACTGATCATGTCATGATACGATCATAATTCAAATACTTAATTGAAGCGAAATTTGGAGTAATATGGACGAACAGTGAAATTGACCCGCAGTCCAGGTACAACCCGGCCAACAAACCGCGGGTTTATGTCCGGTCCGGGCAACAAAGCCGCGAAGACCACGCGGTTCTGGTTTTTGGCCGGGTAATGAACCGAACCGAACCGAACCTCCAGTCAAAACCCGGACAGGTGGCGGGTTACCAGGACCTGTTGCGAACACTAGTGGGCGAGGAGACTCCGATCCCTTCTGTTGATCCGCCTTGCCGGTCGCTGACCTGGGCTCGGGTCCTGGTGTGATGCTCGTCGAATTGTAGCCTGCCTGTCGCTGAAGACTGCCACCGTCTTTACTCCACGAATCTGCAATGTTTCTCTCTTCTAGATCGCCTGGTCAAGCGCGAGACCGATCACCCCCATTTCAGCTTCGAAGACTTGCCTACGTCCGGTGCCCAGAAATCTGCTGCGAGAACTCCATTCATTCCCTTCCGAACAAACCGCTGCGGCTGCCGCTCGGCCATCGTCTGAGCGCGATCCATCTGTCCACCACATCCAGACCCCTGCTCCAATTTTGGCTGCTTTCTCTCTTGCCCAGCGCTGTGCGGCGCTTTTGGCTGCAGCTGTGTCATCCAGTATGGTGGTCCTGACTGCTGGCTATTCGCCCAGGGCCGGCCAGTTGATGCCTATGGTTGCCCAGCCATGCTCATGCTCTTTCGTGACTATTCTGCATATCGGCGCACCGGAGGAGGGGTTGCTGTGTAGCCCTTTTAGCTTGCTGCTGCACATGTTGTCTAGTCTCGCTGCAAATGGCTGTGGTCTGGAGTGTAAGGTCACCGGGGCCGGTGTAAGCCCTAACACTCTCATTAGTGCACCTCCCGGGGTTGTAGGTAGCATGCCCAGGATGGACCTGGCTTGTCGATTGAGGAGGAATTGGAGGTCGTCTCACCTGCCTACTTCCCTGGGATCCCACCAGAGCTCATTCCCATATAGTGCGACCGCTTGGACGCATGCCACTGGGACGGCCCGTACAATCTCCGGAACTACGCTGTATGTCTTGGTAAGTGATCGGAGTCTGGCTTCTGCAGGCCTGGCTTTCTTCATGCATCGATTATGGTGCTCCTTAAACGTTAGATGCGCGTTCATCCAGACGCCAAGCAAACATGTCGCCTGTGCTTTGAATCGTATGGACCTGCTTCCGTCTCTAATCTTTGCTGTCAGCTTTGGCTGGTGGTGTTTCCTGTGGCCCCGTGTGCGTGTGAACAGCGCCGCCTCCGTCTTTGCGGTGTCGAACTGTAGCCCTCGTCTGCTTGCCCACTCGATGCTCTTTGCTGCCCATCTCTCAAGTATCGAGACGACATGGTTGACAGCACTTCCGGTCGCCACCCAGCCGAGGTTGTCTACAAAAGATTAGCCCCAAGGTCCCTGATACATACTCCTCGACACACTTGATTAGTCCTGATGGGTAGATGGCGAAGAGGATCGGTGGCACAGGCGAGCGCTGCGGGACCCCTGCCTCCACTGGGTGTCTGTCGATGGCGTTGCCCTCCATTATCATCTCCACTTCTCTCTCCAACAGGAAGCTTTCCGTCCATTGTAAAAGGTCACCGTCCATTTCGCTGACCTTCATGAAGTTGAGTAGTCTTCCGTTTGACATTCTCCGGCAGGCTGCCTTAATGTCCATGAGAAGCAGTCCTGTTATGTGGCCTTTTGTCCACACTGCGTGAGCTCTGTCGACCATGATGGCCGCCGCAACGATGGCTGACCGTCCTTTCCCGCTTCCGAATTGTCCGTCGCTCAGTAGCCCCCTTCCTTTGGCCTCATCTGACAGCAGCTCTGCGGCTACTTTCTCGACCACATTTCCCATGCAGCTAAGCAGCGATATAGAGCGGTAGGCCATCAGCTTTGTATAGTTGTCTTTGCCAGGCTTCCGGATCACCAGGCCGCTAGCCTGCTTCCATACCGCCGGGTGTCTCCCAGTACAAATCGCCTGCCCTCGTCAGCCTCACAATGCTGTCGTCGTCCCACTCCTAGAGAAGCCATATAGCGCCAAAAGACAGTTTGTCTAGTCCCAGTGCGTTCATAACTGACTGTCCAACTAAGGCTCGCTCGACTGCTTGCTCTGTGACGCGTGTGTGTGCGGCTTCCGCTGGAGGTAGTTCGTAGTGCTAGTCGCGGTCGTTCGGGCGAAAGGATATGTGGCTCAGCATTTCCTCCTTCTCCAATGATGTGTTTGCTTGCTTGCCATGTCTGTCGGTTAAGGGCTCCACGGTCATGCCCGCTTGGGGGTTCGCGTATCGCGCCACTCTCCACACCTCTGCTCCCCTGAGGTTCGGCAGGTAATCGCCGCACATCTTTCTCTTGGACTGCCTGATCGACTTCTGGAGCTCTGCCTTTGCCCACCCAGCTTCCTCCGAGTTCCGTCTTCCCCTTCTCTCTCTCCCACCCGTCGATCTTCTTTCTTTGATATTGGTGTTCCACCACCTCTTTGACCTGGCACAGATCATGATGTTCTTCGCTGTGGCATCGAGAACGCTGCTCATTACTTTCTGACACCATGCGGCCTCCTGCTCCACCTCGTCCTGCGTGCACTCTGCATGTAGTTGAGCCCTCTCCTTCGCCAATTCCCTCAATATCTTCTATGCTGCTTCCGTGTCTTTCTCTGTCATCGCTGCAAAATTCCACCCTACCACCCTCCCATGATCTGCCTCCTCCTTCCTGTTTACTCCCAACTCCCATTCTATGACCTCATGGTCGGATCCAGTGGCGTGATCATCGGCCAGTATGGTCCACTTTACTATTAGTCGATGTGCCAACGTCAGATTGATGACCGACCTGCCATCCTGGTCATCTCGTGTCCAATGGTTGGGTTACCTGCCGTCATTCCCAATCTCCAGTCCGTTCTTGTGAATCACGCCTTCCCAAAAAACAGCATCCCGCTGCACTTGGCATCTTGGGTCCCATTATTTGATTTGGGCGTTGATGTCCCCTGCGAGGACAGTGCAGCCCGGCCGAATGACTCTCTGCTAGTCCAACTTCCGCGCCGGTCTCTCGCTCTCTCCCAACCGCGCGTCTTTTTGGTCATAAATATTGACCATCCTCGTAATCTTTTCACCTCTCCGGCTGATGTCGGCAGCAATAACATCGTCGTTGGCCCCTGTGGTCAAATCTGTCCGCTCATCAATCACCAGGCCACTCGCCTTCATAATTGCCTTCCAAACTCTTTTTCTTTTGCTTATGTCGTATGCCAAATGGGTGATCCCAATCTCTCCTTAATCTGTCCGTAGCTCTTGCAAGCACACAACGTACGCACTGCATTCGACTCCCGTCTCCAGCGCCGCAATGGTCCACTCCAATGACTTCGCGCAGGTATGCGGGATCACTCTACTCATTGGTAGCCAGGGCTCCCGTTTGAATCTCAGTTTCGGTATCATTCGCGGTGCTGGTCACGGTCTCAGTCTCGGTCTCGGCCATTGTGATGTCTCTTGCCTCCCCCGCTGCCTCCTCTTCGTCCACATCCGCCATCTCTCCTTCATCTCCCCCTCCTTCCGCCACCCCCTGGGACCTATGGCCAAGCACCACTCCATTCGCGGGCCGCCATCCGACGACGGCAGAGTAGGAGCCGCCGCACGGAGCAACCAAGGTGACTGCTGGAAAGCCTTGCGCAGCCACCTGGGCACCAGACGAATGGAGGTCGATGATGCAGATCAGTGGGCAATCGGACTCGCTCTCCAGGAGTCAGTGAGGAAGAGAGACACACTACAGACACTAGGAGTGACGGAGGTAGCCGTTTTTATTGACTCGCACAGGCCCACCCAACGAAAGGAGCACCAAGACCCGGGGACAGGGCAGCCACTAGCCAGGTGGATTAACCGGAGCGCGAGGAGTGTTCGCAATCCCGGAATTGAAACCGAGATCGACTGGGTCCCGGTACACACCGGCATCCCTGGAAATGAGGAAGCAGACCGCCAAGCTAATCTAGCACAAGAGGGCCGCAGGACAGGCACAGTGAGACAATGAGTGTACACCTCCGCGGCGAACAGGACCAGACGAATCCCAGAAGCAAAGACGGCGGCGAAGGCTGAATGGGAGGCAGACAAATGCAGTAAGCACCACGGCTATAGACTGAAAGGCAAAGCTGGAAGCAAAAGACCGATCCCAAAGAACAGTGTGAAGTCTGTGGCAGTAATGTTCTACTGACTGAAGTCCGGACATGCGCCAGTGGGGACGTACCTAAACCGGTTCGGACACCGACACGATGACAAATGCTGGTGGTGTGGTGGCGGAAGCTGGACGGCCCAGACGCGGGAACATCTCTTCCGCCACTGCAGCCGATGGAAAGACCAGCAGAAGACGCTCTGCAAAGAAGAGGGAAAAGCGATGGGATGGGGAGCAGGCAGATGCCGACACGTGAAAGTGTCTGAGCTGCTCTGCATAGAGAAATGCGACCAAGCGGTGATGGACTTCGTGGCGGCCACTGATGTCGGGAAGTTCCCGCCCAAACAGAGCGGAGGAGCAAGAGCCGCTGGGCAACGGGTGGAGGAGTCAGGGCTGGCAGGCAACGGGCGGAGGAGAAATGTTTAATCGCACCGCTGCACGTGACATGTCCAGTGCCGCGTAATACCCACTTTATATAGTCGGCTCGCCACGAGCCTTAGATCTCTAGCGATAATCTTACCTCAACTTACCTTTATACTACTCTACAATATTGACATCCATGTGTGCAACCGTATCTTCTCATATACTCTCATACGCAGCCATATACGGATATACGGCCTTACACTATTATCGCTCTTACAATTTCAGATACGTTTCGCATACTGGATTTCATGAATTACCCCTTTCTGCCGTGTCACGACATGCAATCTACGCGCGAGAGATCATACACAGTTGACAACACTGATTGCATAAGCGAAGTGTCTAGATATGTCTATTGAATTGAGGTTAACGGTAACAGACGATCTTGTGCGGATTCCAGAGGCCAATTGGCCAGAGACGCGTCGTGACACCTACGAATGAGGAATCATACGGACTTGAGATCTACGAATTGCAGATACCGAAGAGGCATGAATTGTCCACCCAATCGTGGTTAACAGTAGTACAGACAATGCCGAGTCGATTCCAGAGGCCAACCGCCCTGGAGACGGGTCAGTGGCCAAGTCAGTCGCAGTCAATTGCAACGATTTCATCATACGAGAACTCGAAGGCTACCAATCGCGGCATCAATGATATTCGATAAGTTACCTTCCAATTGAGTCAATTGACGATTACAGGGACGATTCAATAGCCCATACGCCAGCAAGAGTCGAGTCACCGGCAACGCCGAAGCCGATTCTACTTCAGTATACCTTGATAGTAGCTAATTGACGATGAAGGGGTACATACCTCAAACGGAGTGCACCTATGATGATATTCCTCTGAGCCGAGGGAAGCTGCGAAGCGCACCTACGGAGGATGCGGGTGGATTTACGGGATATGCACGATTCACATCTAGCGATGCCACCGATGGCAGTTCCAATCGCAATTACCTCCTACATGACTCAATGGAATTATCTACATTACGGATGATGTTGGGAGTTTACCGCATTGGCTACGGAAGTCTTACAAGGCTCTATACGAGTTCAAGATTTGGAGCAGCGATCGTAGATCGTGTGGCAGCTCCGATTGGGAAGTACAATAACCCCCGGTTGTTCTAAAGTGGCTAGCAGATACAATTTGTGATTATATTTGTCAATTATCACCTTTGGCAACTGATTAGACAACCAAATTGGATCGTTATGTGAGGAGAGGAAGCCATCTGCGACAACTCTATTCCATTCCGTCAAACATCCGCCAACGAGCGAATACGGATGTGCCTATATGATGGCATATAAAGAGGGTTTTTAGGATTGCAGTGGAGATGATGTTTATTTGTAGCCGGGATTCTCAAGATCCACAGGGCTACCGGATGGACTGTCTGGGCACTCTCAGGAGACCAGCGGATTCAGCATGTATTTAAAGCGCAGAGAGGTTCAATTGATGTGTCGTATCCCCATGCGGGAATGGACAGTATTTGGTTGTCAGAGTCCCAATTGGGCCTGACAAGTACGTGATTCAGCTCATGATCTTATGCGTACACATGGTCCCAGCCTGGGTGGACACACTGTAAGCTGGAGACTGTAAGGGGTTACCTTGGTACCAGGCCAGGAATCCTAGCGTCGACTTGCAAAGCAATCAACTTTTGGCTCGGCAACCCCAGGGTGAGCGGAAGTGGTGGCAGTGGACCGGGCAGGCGATCAGGTATGCCCCAGGAATGTACCTGGATCACGGCTAGGGAGGAGTCGTGTTCCAAAGGTGACTGTACTTCATATATACAAATACTTCGAGCTACTGCTATTGACGATATACTGGCCAGTGAGCAGGTCATTTGGACGTTCTTCCTAAGAGTGGGAGATCGTATAGGGCTGCTGGGAGTGACCTTGGAAAGCAGTTCAAGCGGTGAGATAGGCACCAGGCACTGGACGGGCGAGCAGGGAGCAGCGGCGGCAACGGTCAGAAAAAGGTTCTCAACTGTATACTTATGTTAATGTTGCCAGCTCCCCAAGACACGAAGGGAGTACTGGACAGTGGGGCCTGGCCCTATTGTGGCGAACAGTTTTGAATCCGGGCTCCTGGATATTCCTCCTTACCGCTTCATATCTAGTACGAATTGAGAACTAACGTTTGCAGATCGAGCCTGCACAACGACAAAGATCGTGCCTACAGATTATGCATGACATATCCTGGCTATATACGGAGAATTCGTTGAGGTTTTCAGCAGAGAGGCGGAGACACTCGCGCCGCATCGGTCAATTGACCATGCAATCAATTGGAGCCCGGCTACAATTTGCCATATGGGCGGATGACAATTGAGCGGAGTTGAGTTGAACAGAGTTTTCAGTTGAGTTGAGTTGAGTCAAGCGGTATTCACGCAATTGCGTGGAATAAGATCACGTGCTCAAGAGGCCGGATCATGGATTTGGACTTAAAGATCCCATGCCATCTGGACGGATCGATGAGTGGGTATTTTCTTATGATGGACGATATGTCACCGAATGGATTACGGGACTACTATACAGAGTCAACGGAAGACGGACATTATGGAGGTTAGTAAATATGACCTTTGGAGAGATTACAGAGCTACAGGAGAAGTCACGGAATGAGCCCATACGAGCGCAATTATGCACAGGGTGGAAACAAATGGCCGGAACCAACTGGATCACAGCCGGAGATGGATTGCGGCCGGGGATGGATCGCACCCTGCGATGGATTGCGGCCGGAAATGGATCGCGGCCAGAGATGGATCGCGGCCAGAAAGGGATCGCCGCCTGAGATGGATGACAAGAGATGTATCCCGTCCGGAGATGGATCGCGGCAGGATATTGATCTCGACCGGATATGGATGGATGACCGGAGGTGGATGGCAGGATATGGATCACGGGAGACGGATGGCAAACAATCTCCTTCTCTATATGAAGCTACGAAGTTACAATCGAGCGCGGATTTGCAGACATATGTTGTTCCAGCGGCATGGCTCCACTGAGTACGATGCCGAGCACTACTCAGAGCACTACTCAGAGCACTATTCAGAGATACCGAATCATGCACCTCCATGCCCGAATTTCGATGCCAAATATGATCCCGAATGAGATCCCAACTCAGCTTTGGTGATCCTGAGTCACAGGTACAATGCCGATACCGCACATCTCGAAGCCGTATGAGATCAGTCGTCAATGGAGCAATGATCTTTAAAGAGGGGGATAACGTGCCGGAATAGCAACAATCCTTATCGAGTACAATTACCGTACCGGAAGTGCAGGAACGAAGCACTGTGAAACGCATTCACCAATAGCGAAGGCTGGCAACGGCGAAAAGTGCACGCAGAGAAGTGATGGCAAACGTACCTACAGATGAATCAAGAAGCCGCATGCGCAAGTCACAATCTCGAATGAGATCCCGCCTCAGTCTCGGCAATCCCGAGATACTCAGCTGCTACTGGAAATCGACATCAGAATCAATCATAACCAACCGATATGGCACCCCAAGAAGCCGTAATTAATTAGTCGTTGGCGGAGCTACAACGTACAAAAGGGGGATGACCGTACCGGACGTGCTGGGAGGAAGCACCTTGGAGCGCACTTACCGGCAGAGAATCGCAGCTGGAGATTAGTCAACAAGCTTAGTTGGAGAGGAGTCAACCAATGCACCTAGAGATGAAACGACAAGTGAATTCAGAAACCGACAATGTGGATACCCAGACAAGTGACAGCAAGCACACCTGGAGAAGGAGTGGACAGCATACCCGGAGGAAAACCGGCGAGCGCAACCAGCAATTTGAGATATGTGCACCAAGCACAGGGCAGATGTCAAGTGTACCTACAAGTGCACCGACTTCGAGGATGATCAGTGCGACTGCAAGAGCACCGGAGAGATGATGAGAAGACCAAGTGAGTTTGATCTATGCCGAACGAGTGCATTTATGTCTACTGAAGCAGTTCCGAACGAGACCGAAAATGATCTCCGAACGTACCAAATAGTCTACCAAATGGCATCACGAGCGAGTCACCGAAACGCATCGCGGCAGATAGTCACAGAACGGCCTCGCGAGAGACAGTCACCGAATGGCATTATAAGAGACGGTTGAGACAACTACCGAGAGATGATGACTTAGCACAGCGACCAAGATCATGGCCAAATGAGTCCAAATGGGGATTGAATGAGCGGATGATTGGGTGCCCTCTACCGAAGGCACCGACTGGGATGTTTACCAAGCGGCTTACCGAAATGAATGCTGAAGGACCATACTGGAGGGCTATAAGCGTAGGTGGCCGATGCTGAAGGAGGATGAATATAACTACTGACGGGCTCCGTGTGAGAGCCACCGGCTGCAAGACAGGATGTCAGATATCGAGGTTAGCCTACAGAGCTATGCACGAGGGTGGGGAGAGCGCAAACACGCTTGAATATATGGTATGAATGACCATTTCATGAGAAGCATACGAGATAGATACGAGGTCATATATGATTGACCATCACTGACGGCTATGATACCGACAGCCGAAGCAGCTTTCAACGCAGCAACAATGATCACTGATGGACTTGGCCTGCGGAGTTCACGAGGAATTGGGGGATCTCGAGTGCGAGCGCACTTGGAGGAATGGTGAGTATGACCGGTTACTGGGATGCTTACGAGTTAGATATACCGATGCAATGGCCAATGGCGATGGTGATGATGATGTTGAGCAGCGAGCGGAATCCTCCATCGATGCCGAAGAGTCAAGACGAGACCAATACTATGATTGCGGATTGCGGATTTCACCGAGAGTACTGTGTCTAATTCCGACGATGACTTGCACTTGGTACGAGTTACGAGTGCAAGATTGGATAGTCGGATGCCAGACAATTCGGAAGTTGAGATTGGAGGACGGTGTGACTTTGGATGTTCCTTCTTTCTCTTCTCCTCACTTTACTTCTTCACTTCTTTACATCTTTGGATCTCGCCCCAGTCCAAATGGCGTCGGCACGGGTTTTTACCACCTCCGGAGATAAGTCAAGTGGAGGTGGAGTTTCCTCATGTGCCGGATCTACCGAATGGCTACCATACGGTACTGATCGGTTGTGGGAGTTATGGGTTCGTACGTTTGTGTATGTTGAGCGGTTGTTTGATTATTTCTTTTCCTTTGCTACGCTTGTACGGGTGTATGCAGCCCAGGCGGTCTGCACCTCAAGAGGGGGATAATGTAATGGCACCGCTGCACGTGACGTGTCCAGTGCCTGGTAATACCCACTTTATATAGTCGGCTCGCCACTAGCCTTAGATCTCTAGCGATAATCTTACCTTAACTTACCATTATACTACTCTACAATATTGACATCCACATGTGCAACCTTATCTTGTCATATACTCTCATACGCGGCCATATACGGATATACGGCCTTACAAAAGAACCGGCGTGCTCTCCTAGATTTCATCCCTTTTCCTTTGTATTATATATTTGCCACTGTTGGATGCTTTGTTTTGTGAAGAAGGGGACAACGGGTAGTGGGAGTAGAGGTCAGCCATCTAGCCGGCCAGCCCGGAGGCGGAGGGGACTAATGGGCTGTCATACTCTAAGTAGAGTGAATACAGTATGATGAAAACAAAACAAAAACCACTCTGTTCAAGCCAGTTGCCATGTCCCAAGCTGCCCTCGCGGGCGATAATCCTGCTAGCCCAATCTTTCCGTTCTGCCGCGCGGCTTCGGTGGCTTCCCTCTTGTTCGCGCACCTGCTGCCGAATGCTATGTGACTTCCCTTCCAATTAGGGCACTTCTCCAGTGTGTGGCCGCAGAGTGATCCCTGCTTTGCAGTGCATCCCACCGCATTGCCCTAGCGGTTGCTTGTCCGGTGATGGCTTGAGCAGTAGCCGCATTTGGGCTTGCTGCCGCACTTGTTCTCCATGTGGCCCCATCCACAGCTGAGTTCACACCTGCTGTCAGGCCCGATGTTCTTGTACGTTTCGACTCGGTACCACACCCCTGGCGCCTTGATACCTTTCTTGATCAAGCTCTGTGCCACGTTGCTCCCCTTTACGATGAAAACTACGGAAAACGCGGCAATTCCTCTGTTCTGCCTCCTCTCCCTGATGGTACTGTGGTTCGCCAGCCACCGTATGTGGGTGGGGATCAGTATACCCTCGTTCTCCGCAGGGAATTCTTCTGGCATCATTTACCGGCATTCAGTACCCTTCCTCATGTACTGTATGAGAGGGACTGAGTGGATTATTAGCCTTTTCCAGGACTCATTCTCCTCGACAACCACAACTCCTGTATCATCCGCCCTCGCTGGGATGATGGTCATGTCGCGGTACTACAGAGCCATGTCAGCAGTCGCATTCGGGTGCGTGATTGCATTAATCGCGCCGTTGGCATTACTTTTGGCGTTCATGATCCTAATGTGGGTCGGTGCCTTCTGGTTGAAGAGCGCTCTGTTGATCGCTGACGCGATTTACTGGTCCATATTATTGGAGAGCGGTACGCTCTCGTCTCTTCTTAATATCAGGCATATCTCTACCATGCTTGATCCCACCGCCTGGGCGAGGCCTGGGCCTGGGCCGACGGGTGCCCTCTGACTCTTGGCTCGGGGTGGAACGGTCTCACACCGTCTAGCGGGTGAGGGTGTGGGTGCTGAATTTCGCTTGGGCATGGGCTCCGTTATTTGCTGCAGTTTTAGCTGCAGTTTGGGCTTCGGCTTCGGTGGCTGCTGCTGCGGCTGCTGGGGCTCCTCGGGTCCCTCTTCTCGCGTCGTGTCTGCATGCTGGGAGGCCTCCAGCCCCCCACCATCCGTCCTCGCAGTCGCTTCTCTTTCTCTCTCTCCCTCCTCCTGGCCTTGTGCTACCCCATTCATGGTCTTCGCAATCTTGTTCGGGATGTTCGCCCGCTATACATTGTCATCCTCGTAGCGGGAGTCCCTCTTCTGTTCTCTCTCTTGCATCCACGTCATCATTGCCAGCCGCTGTGCCACCTCGCAGGCTTCCTGGTCTTCCAGCAGGTTTGCGAGATGTTCAACTGTTCAGTGCAGTTGCGTCAGATCCTGTGTGTAACAGCAGGCGGTTAGCGTTCCCCCGAGTGACACGTTACTTGTCCAGGGCCGGGTCACTGACATTCGATATAGTCCGTTCGCCACGAGACTTAGATCTCTAACGATATTCGTAACTTAAACTTCGACATATACTATTACTCGAGTCCACGCTTTCAACCGTATCCACACATTTAGCATCTATATCGGTACGCAGCCGGAAGCTGGCGTACGTGCACTTACACTATTATCGGTTTTTCAGTAACTGGATGCGTTTCATTCACGGGATTCGCTGATGACAACTTTACTCCTTTTCTGATCTGTCGCTACTACTCGACAATCGGATGATCAGTGTCAACTACACACACGTTCAGAGATCTACCAATCATAACGATGATCATATGGACGAGTGTACCCCTCATTGAGTCAATTGACGAAGGCAGAAATGACTTCGGAAGCCACATCACCACCGACACACGTCAGTGGTCATGTTGACCAAATCCCACTCACCAAGGGTCTAAACAGATCGAACAAGAGAATTCGCATACGATCGAACAAAATACGTAGACCAATAACTGCAATTGAGCACCGACTTCGGTGAAGCTGCAACTACAAGATCCCATTAGGCCTTAACGTGTCAATTCACGGTGGAAGTCCAATGAAATCAAGACACAATATACGAGTCAACTATGTTACATATTCTATGATCAAGTTCACTTACGATTAACAGATGAGACAAGAGCGCACTTATGGAGGAGAACCAGCCCAGTTGAAGCTCACTTCCAGCAAGAAGATGGGAAGAGCCAGCCCAGTCGAAGCTCCTTACCTACGGCAGAGCAGAGGACGAAGGGAAGAAGAAGGGGAAAAGTTAGTCCACGGTCCAAGTTCATTTCCGGCAGAAAATCATTTCACAAGTAAAGCGCACCCACAGTGGGAACAGACACGATCCGGAAGACTGACTATAGTTACGAATGCCGCCTACAGAAGCACAACAATCAGATGGTCAATTCCAATGACCAATTCCGACCTATTCGGATGACGAAGTCGGATGACACCAAATACCCTCTCGGCAGAGGCGAAGTTATACCCTATCCTGCCATGCAACAGTGAATCGTGCTTTGTACCGGCAGATACGAGAACGCCGAATTTCATATATCTAGACAGACGATCACGCGATCGGCAACTGAGCTTGATCGCATTTGACCTCGGACAAGTGTCAACCCTTGGACAAGAGTCCACCCTCCACAGTTTGTGCCTTATGCACCCGGAGTTTTTATTGATCCAGCTTGTCTCAGCCGGGCATCTGAAATCAATGGTTTTATGCCTCAAGGACTGTCTGCCCAACGCGTTCCTGATATATATACTATTACAACTCGTCAAATTCCGTTGCCGAGGGACAGACCCGGGATTCCCAGTAGGGGGCAGGATGGCCCGGATGAACCTACGCGGGAGAGGGACGATTATCTTGTCAGTCCTGTTGTGGGCATCGACACGCTCTCAGAAACACGGGATGGGGAAGGAGCATCTCCAGACGCAGATCTCATTAGTACTCTGCAGTCGGAATTTCATTTTATCAAAAGTTCTGAAGGCAGATCCCATTCGTACTCTGCAGTTGGAGCGTAATGTGGTGAGGACTGAAGAGTTTCCGAGGTACTATAGCAGGAGCACCGCAGATATGACGACCTATCCTGCAGGCTGGGCGTCATGGCACTCGCTCTTTGACTGGAAGTTTGCACTAGGATTGCTGAGAGCTATGGGAGAGCGGTCTTACAAAGTTGAATACCCTCGTACGCTCGACGAGCGAGCAGGAGCAGCGGCGGTAGTTGCGCAAGATGAGTTACACATTGACGGTGCTTGAATGACTGCTACCGGCTCGCCGAGTCACGAAGGGAGTGTTTGGACAGCGGGGCTTGGCCGTGTTGTGGCGAACCGTTCGCATCCGGTCTCCTGGATATACCCTTAACCTCTTCCATCCTGTTTTGCATTACCAATTGAGCTGACACAAGTGGATGGAACTGGAAATTGCGATGGCACCGATGGAGCTACAGGAGGCCTTATCAATCAGAGACCTCCTGGTTATCGCGACAATGGAGTACAGACAACTGCAGATACCGCTGACAGAATCTTGGCAGCAAGACACGCCTGAGGCATTGCAGAGGCTTTGCAAAGGCACCGCGGCACAGAGAGTTTCTCAAATGCATGCATGCCACTGATGATATTGGTCATGCAATTGGCGAACATTATAAAACGACTACGAACTATGGCGGAAGCCAGAAAATATGAGTACAAATTGCATGTCCCAGAAATAACCGACATAAAGAACATCAATCTACTCCGTGAGGGCGATACACTAGGTTATGTGAAGTTCTACCATTCACATGATCCCTTTCGTTAGATGACGAGTTACATTACTAGCAATTAAGTGCAGATGACATACAGAGACACAGATATGTGATGTACCGGCGGCATAACTCCACCAATTACACTCCCGAGCAATATGTGCAGATACCTAACGACAAAGCCGAATGCCAAATACGACCCCGACTCTGATTCGGAGATCCCGAGTTACTGAGTTGGGGAAACACAAGATACAAGTCTATATGGCACCTAATGAAGCCCTATGAAATTAGTTGTCAGCGGTCAACGACCTTTAAAAGAGTGGGATGACCGTACCGGAATCAACCTCAACCTCTGCTGCAGGCAATTACCGTACTGGGGGTATGGAGAGCTACCAAGGCGATGTGCAATTACCGTATTGCGAGTGCTGAGAGGAACCACGGCAAAGTGCACTTACCAGTGAAAAAGGCTATAAGGAAGAAGGTCACTTGTGATTGGCGACAAGTACATCGACAGATTACAGCAATGCGAGTCTTGGCAAACAAAACGACGTATTAAGTCAACTACGACGACAGTAATCGGAAAGCAGACAGCGGTGATCAAGTTCTAACGTCCAATTGACCCTGGAACGAGACTCCCAGCACACCTGGACCGTCGGAGGAGAGGCGGCGCGTCAGCATCAAAGAACGCGTACAGAAATCCACGCAATTGAGTGGATTTGCGAAAACTCTTGGCGAAAAAAAAAATTTACGATGAAACTTCGAAATACCTCAGTAACATCGACAACCAACAACATACGCACATTGGCATTCATTTTCTAGCATCGAACTGACCCCAGAACAACACTTCCGGCACCCCTGGACGATCGGAAGAGGCCGAGCGCAATGCCGATCGACCCAACGCGACGACAAGCAAACTAGCTACGATGGCGACCCAAGAGGGTACGATCCCTATTGGAGGAATGATCGGAAAAACCTGAAACGAGTGAGACATGGACATGGCGGAAGCATGAGAGGCTAGGGGGTCGGCTGGCGCACTGTCGGGAAAGACAACACGCGTGTCCTGCATGGCTGCAAGCGAGCAGTGGGAGCGTATGGGAAAAGACTGTGGAGCGAGACCATGGAGTCAGCAAGCGCACAAAGCGCCTACCGAAGGAGTTGCCAAAGGGCATACAGAAGGTGTCGCTGAAGATAATACCAAGCGAGTTGCCAGAGAGCCTACCGAACGGGTTACCGGAGAGCCTACTCAACGGACTACCGAGTTGTCTACAGAGTTGTCGACCGAGAAGTCGACTGGAGAGACACCAAAGTTTTCTTCCGAAAGGTCACTACCGAGAAGCGGTCTGTGTGATCATTACGGAGTCAAGATGCTCCGAGATTCAGTACAACGCGGCTTTCCGAGAGTGAGAGCGCGCCAACTTACACCTAGTATGTATGTCCATCTCAGAGAAGCTTACATGATAGATATCACCAATGATATACCATCAACGCCCGATGCAATTGGCGTCAAATCTGCCACCACCAAGTGGTCACCGCAAGTGCTATATGCAAATCACAGTCACCATGCCAGGAGCGGAAGATCACATCATTGTCCAAAGTCAAGATGAGATCTATGTGATGATCGACTATTTCACCAACGTTACCCTGGCCAATTTCTGTGATGAGATTTTACGATTAGAACCCCGAATCGCGATTACAATGCTACCGAGCCGCGATGGCATTCGACAATCAATGAGATGGGGAAATTTTCGATGGAGCAAAGAATTTTCAAAAACAGGGAGATAGCCGTGTCAGACCAGCCGAGTCCTACAGACAAGTCAAAAGCGGAAGTGGAGGCAGTCAACCGAAACACGAACCATGAGGTTGACGGAGAAGTGTACTGAGAAGTCGACCAGGCAAGTCCTACTGACAAGCCAAAAGCCCACCGGGAGGCAGTCTACCCAGAAACGCACTGAGGGGTCAACTGAGAAGTCGACTGGCGAGTCTGCTAAGTCGCCCAAGATTCTACTTAAGCCGGCTATCGAATGCGAAACCGTGAAGTCGACCAGATGGTCACCAAAACGGACTTAGAACGACTAGTCAATGCCGAGTACCAATGACCCCAGGCTGCAAGATATATCCTCCAGAGCATGCGGAAGCACTGCACAGAGCTCAGACAGCGCCAGCGCGCTTGAACTTGGTAAATATAACGATTGTAGAGAAACTTACCTGTTAGGTGTCTACGAATGTGACTACACCCGATTGACGTATACGATCGAAGATTGATGATCCCCATAGGCTACGAACAATGCTGGCAGGGGAAGCTCCCATCGATGCCATGTCATGAGCGGAAGCTCTGCCCTGACGATTCCGACAAAGACCTATGCCAAGATAGGAGCTATGGACATGATGGTCGTTGGAGCATGGGTTAGGAAGTCGAGACATGGACATATGGAGACAGGATCACTTTTGGATGGTTTCTTATCTATCTCTTCTCTTCTTCTCTTCTTTGTATCTCGGCCCGGTACAAATGGCGTTGGCACGGGTTTAACCACCTGCCACCGGAGGTGGAGCTTCCCTGTTCGCCGCATCCGCCGAAAAGTCGCCCTGTGCTGTCACGATCGGTATCGGGACTTATTAAATCGTACAAGTACGTACGCAGAACATGTGTTTGATTGTTTCCTTCCTTTCCTTTCCTTGTACAGGTGACTGCAGCCCAGGGAGTCTGCTCCTAAAGTGGGGGATGATGTAACGGCAGGTGGTTAGCTTTCCGCGAGTGGCATGTGACTTGTCCAGGGCCGGGTAACGGCCATTCTATATAGTCCGCTCGCCACGAGACTTATATCTCTAGCAATAATCGTACCTTACACTTATACATTTACTATCACTCGAGTCCATGTTTGCAACCGTATCCACCCAATTACCATCTATATCGGTACGGAGCCGGAAGCTGGCGTTCGCGCCCTTACTCTGTGCCTGCTGTCGTATCGTCCTCTCCATGCGGCTCCTCCAGTCACTGGCGGCCGCCGGGGCCTCACTCCTCCATCTCTGTTTTCCGTTCTTGTTTCTCTCCATCTGTTCAAATATGGTTGCGCCCGCAGTCTCCGCGGCGATGGATGTCGCCGCAGTCACCATCTCCATCGCCACATCCATAGGCGCGGCGCTCCTCCCATTCTCAGCTTCTCCCGTGCTCAGGTCACTCTTCCCGCTCACTCTGAATTCGGTCATCACTTCTGTGAGGCAAGCCGCTCAGTCCTCGTCGTTGCTTGCTCGTTGGCCGACGCGTCGCGTCAGTCTCGTTATCTGCCAAGCTTTTACGCGAACCCACTCCGTTGTGTGGATTCCTGTGCGCGCCCTCCTCCTGCTGTCTCGCTGTTGCTGGGACGCTCGCTCCGGGGTCAATTCCACGTCTAGAATCGATTGCCGCCGTCCGTTTTTTAATTGCTATCGTTGTTGTCGACTTATCGCGCTGTTTCTGTTTCGCCAAGACTTTTGTCGACGTTTTTCCTCCTTCTGCGGTCTCGCCGGTGCTGGGACGCTCGCTCCGGGGTCAATGCGATGTCCAGAATCGATTGCCGCCGTCCGTTTTTTAATTGCTATCGTTGTTGTCGTCTTATCGCGCTGTTTCTGTTCCGCCAAGACTTTTTTCGCGGTAGATTATTGATCGTCGGTATTGATGCTGAACACGGTGCGCCCAGTGTTTCTGATCTTATCAACTTCGGCATACCTAGTACAGCGGTGTCTGGGGCGTTGTCGCACACGTTCAACAAACTATCTGCACCAACACGGTACACTTGGTGTTAGAAGGATATATGAAGTGAGATGTGCATGGGAATACTTAGTTATTAATGGCATTGGAGTTTTTTCTACAGCAGCCGGCTTCTATTCAAATAGAAGGGCAAATTGAGGGGATGGCATCCCACAGGAAATGACCGTTCTATTGCTGGTGCAGTATGTGGCTAGTGTTGGTGGTGTTTTGGCTGCGCTGTGCGGCGTTACCCGAAGCTAATTTTTGCGGCTAAAAGGGCGTAGTAATCCATCTCAATACATACGATCTTGGTTTACGAGACCTCTTTTGTCGGGGAATAGTAGAGTGGGCAGCAATGTACCGGTCTTCGTAGACAGTTCGTCAGCAGTCAGAAAGGGGTGTGCTAAAAAGTTTTATTGCGTGTTTGGTTGATTCTTGGCCATTCGGAGACTGGAAAAAAATGTCACCGCATAAAAGTGTACTATCCACGAAGACCGATACAGTTGGCTCCAGAACAAACTCTTGTCAAAGCCACACGAAATACGATTTCGACTTCTAGCTCACTATCGCTAAGTAATGCGGCGGCAGATCACTCCCAACAAGGAACACGGCGTTCTAGGCATCCCAATCGGCATAATGTGCTCTATAGCACTCTACTCTCCATGGAGCTCTGGGACCCTTCTTGAGTAAAGTCAAAAAAGGAAAAGCCGGTGTCGGATGTTGTCACACCCCGAGGAACACTACCAACTACAATAGATGCAGGCGCACGAGCTGGAAGACAATAGTTTAGCCGATCTCTCACTCGGCGCTGCTTTGTCCGATTCTCCAGAGTTACTCTGTCGTACAGCGTCAGGCGAAGAGGGAAAATCAAGGCCCCAAGATGCAGTGATAGAAGGGAACCTTTGACATGATGGCAATTGGAGCGCTGGATACGTAGTCTACGAGATATGTTTGCATAACGCCCGTATTGCGAAGGCCTGGCAGTTAGTCGCTGCGGTTCCAAACATAAAAGCAGATGACGGAAGGAGAAACACAACTTTGTGGCATACCCGAAATTACCTTTTCCTCGCAGGTGTATATAATGCTGGTAGTAGTGATAGTAGTATCAAATACGATCATAACAAACGTTCAGTAACACAGCTAGTTTCGAAATTATGCTAGAGAAGTTTGATAGTACACAATATAAGAGGGCCACAAGGCCACATCTATATGAGACTACAAGTACGGCTGAATGCCATCAGCCCGTATCAGAATCTCCGACCATACAAGACTCTACTGTTCCTAAGTGGCCAGGTCTGTGATTTGCAAGCCGGGCCGGCCTGCAGATATCTGACGGCCAGCCTGCATATTGTTTGAAGCCGGAATATATCTTTAAGGCCTGCAGAATCCTGGTCCGGCCTGCGTATATCTTTGAGGCCTGCCGAGGCCTGGATCAGTCTTAGAGGCCAGCATAAGATTTGGCAGCCAGCAGGCTATCTGGCGGCGGGCCCGGCCTGGAACACGAGGCCCGGCGGTCGGCAAGGCTTCCATTACAGGCTTGCACTAACAAAGTTCTGGCGCAGCTTCATGCAGGCTGACCGGGCCGCCGCTTAGGAACACTCATCTCCCACTGAGGCCACATATGCAATAGCTAGTGTTGCTATAGTACTTAGGGGAGAACCGTGTGTGTAAATTCTATGATACAGTGAAGAGAAGCAGAGAATACGAAAGAGTTGATTTATTTACAGAGAATCATTACAGAAAAGTTTGATGCTTCGCCACTCAGCACTCGCCACTCCAAGTCACTCGCCACCAGATATGTCACAGCTAGATCAGTGGAAGGATTGAGTGATAATATATGATCCCCATTGCTATGATTTAGAGCAAGAATGCCACAACCGAGATGCTCTATGAGGTTGTGGCGGGGGTGGGTAGGGGGAATAGATCTTCAGACGAGAGGATTCCAGATCAGTCGAGCCTGGTGTCTTCCTACGATGATCTCGGCAGTGAAAGGCAAAGCCGTATGTAGACCGAAGAATGTGTTAGAGTGTATTTGGGGCCTCCTTCACAAAGATATCTCTCGTATTCTATCGTTAATTCCTCAAAATAACTGCAGACATCTTTCAAAAGCCACCATTATCTCCTTCAGGTATAAACACCAGCATTCCGGGAAGCAACTCACGCGATGCCTATCAAAACCAATGCCTCGTACTCAAAACACTTCCCCATACTGTCTACCAGTTCCTGACCCTGCCCACCATCACAGTGCAAAAGCCGCTCTAACCGCCATCAAATTCTCATTCCTCTGCTCTTCTCCCATGCCCTGCCCAAACCACGCGCACTCAAAATCTACCATCACAACGTCTCTGGTGCCCTCGGGGTCGACGAGTATATTCCCCTTCGACCAGTCCCCATCGCACACGCCCGCATTATGCATCTCAGCCACAATTTCCGCCCCTTTCGCCCAGAAGCGGGTGCAGATGCTCTACTTCGCATGGGACGCGGACCTAGGCAGGAATGGGACGAATTCAAAGATCAGGTAGTATTCGCTGTTGTGGGTGAAGACGCCGACGCAGCCGGGTATGACGCAGCCTTGCAGGTGCGTTAGCGCGGCATAAGCGTTGCGCTTCGGTTTAGTGATGTTGGAGAGTGTAAGTAACTGCACACTGGCGAGCGGGTTCTGCCGTGTCGGGTTTAGGTGCGCGATTGTGCCATCGTTGATGTCGCTGTGGTATCCAGACTCGGTGTCGAACGTGTCGGAGGATATGAGAATTGCAGAATATTGTGGGTGGAAAACGAACCCGTGGAGAAGACGTAGTCGCATGCGGACATTTTGATTTCTGTGCATTGGTGGAGAACGGCGTCGCCGAAGAAGCTGGGCGCTGTGCGGGAGCCCTGTAGGTACGAGGCGGTTGTTGGTGTTCTCACCACCGCCGCAACGGGGAGGGACAGGGAAGAGAGGACGATAGGCCAAGGGGCGGACGGTTTCGTATTCTGTGCAGAGGGGATCATCGGGGTCGCTGCCCTCATAGCCGACTCTCTTCGCACCTCCGTGCTTCAAGCATTCTCCATGCGGCTATTATAACCTCCGCTGGTAGCGATCAGATGTCTTATGGTTGTGCCTGATGACCGTCCGGACTTTGGGACTGATGGTGAAGCACTTAATACCGGGGGTGCACGATGTAAATGCCTCAGAGTCGAAGTCGCAGATGGTGAAGGGGCCTTAGCGGAGATGCAATAGATGCACGTGGATATAAAACAACTACGCCATCTTCTCATCCATCAAAATCAACCTCCGACATTTCCCCACCACTGCATATTTCTGCAACTGCTTTGTCATCGTAATCCAGTCCGGTGAAGCGTCGCGGCGATTAAGAACTGAATGGTCTTTGTTTGTTTGTAATCATATTGCATTCGGCCGCTAGCGGCCATGGCATATCCCGTACATATTTCCTCCCCGCTTCTTCCGTAACATGAAGAAACAAAAGCAAAGTCGCGAGTCCTCTTCCCCAACAACAAAAGAAACCGCCAAAAAACAACATCAACTTTTACACCCCCGCATCACTTGACTCCTCATGATCTGAGTTCTCCGCCTCCTCCACCACTCCGCTAATTCTGCCGACATCTGTATGGAAAAGGAAATCCAACACCGCCTGCGAATATTTTTCTTCTGCCAAAACGAGAGACATAGGCACACTAATCTTCGGCTTTTTCATTACCTTTTCAATCACGTTTAGGGGGGATGCTCCAAACACCCAACCACGGATGTTTGGTGTGGAATTAACCCTACAACCATACGATACCTTTCGGTATCCCCCCAGAGGTATAATGACTGAAGTCTCACTCTTGTGCTGGTACAACAGTTGGGTGAGTACACACTGTGCCCTCCTGTGTTTGCATATGTTTACCGGATGGCATAGGTTCCCTTGCTTTTTCGTTGGCGCAGAGCCACCTCAAGACTGCATGAGGTTATCATGCTTGCGATAGAAACCAGGGTCATAACCGACTGACCTATTGTGCGTAACCTTGGAGAGATGTATGGCTTCTGCCTCCTCAACCCGCCCCACAAGAGGATCGGGTTGATAATGGCCCACACCAGGTGATGCTCTGCAAAAACTGCGTACTAAGCCACCTTACATCGAGGAGCCCTCCATAGTCAAATAAACTGCAACCAGACCATCCACACTTCAACGTGTTTGCACCTTAAGCCTCTAAGTCACATACTAAGAAGTAGTGACTAGCGTTAGATGCAGAGTTGAGCGAGCAACTGTCCGAGGTGTCGGCATCGAACTGCGAAATGACAGAGTCCACAGTAAAGAAAAAGGACACACTCCGGACACACGGAGTGACAAAGGTAGCTGGCTTCAGCGACTCGCAAGCACCCATTTGACGAACGGAGCACCTGGGACCTGGGCTAGGGCAACCTCTAGCCAGGTGGATTAATCAGAGCGCATGGACTCTTCGCAAAGCCGGAATAGAGACAGAAATCCACTGTGTCCCAGGACACAGTGGCATCCCCGGAAATGAGGAAGCAGATGGCCAAGCGAATCCAGCGAGAGAGGGTCGCAGATCAGGCATAGTACAGGAGCGAGTATACACTTCGGCGGTGACCAGGAACAGATGAATCTCAGCAGCAAACACGGTGGCGAAGGACTGGTAGGAGGCCGACAAATGCAGCACACATCATGGCTACAGGCTGAATGGCAAAGCTTGAAGCAAGTCACCCATCCCAATGAACAGTGTGAAGCGTCTGGCAGCCAGGTTCAATAGACTGAAGGCCGGACACGCGCAAGTGGGCAGGAACCTAAAACGGTTGGGACGCCAAGCCGACGATAAATACTGGTGGTTCGGCGGCAGAGGCAGGACTGGTGCCCAAATGCGGGAACATCTCTTCCCCCACTGCAACCGATGGAATGACCAGAAGAAAATGCTGTCGAAAGAGGTGGGAAAAGAGACTTGGCGGAGAGCAGGCTGATGCCGACAAATGCAGGTCTCTGAGCTGCTCTCCATGGGGATGTGGGATAAGGCGGTGATGGACGTCCTGGCGGCTACTGTTGTGGGGCAGTTCCCGCCCAAAATGGACGGAAGAGTAAAAGCCAGCGGGCAATGGGCGGAGGAACAAGAGCCAGCGGGCTCCCTTTGATTTCGTCCCTTTTCCTTTGTATTCTATTCGACCGCGTTTCACATGATTTCTTTTGTTAGAAGGGGACGACGGGTAGCAGGAGTGGAGCTCCGCCATCTAGCTGGCCAGGCTGGAGGCGGAGGGGATTAAGGGGCTGTCATAATCTAAGTAGAGTGAATGCAGTATGATTAAAACAAATAAACCATATCCAACTCAATCATTGTAGCCCTGCCATCGCTGTATTCCATCCATCAACCAGCCCAAGGCTTATACAGGTCGCTGCAGGCTGTTTAAATCATGTGCAGGCCGGGCCGGCAGGCCGCTAAAATTCCGGGCAGCCAGCCGGGCCGGTTAGGAACACTGCCCACGACTCGAGTCAGTGCACCAATGAGAGATTCAGGGCTTACACCTGCACTCGGAATCTTTGACTCCAGACAACAGCAATTCGCAGCAAGACTAGCAAATGCATGCAGTAGCAAGTTAAAGGAGCTACACCAAAACCCCGCTGCTGGTGCACTGATGTGTAGAGTTGTTCTAAAAGGGCATGAGCATGGCCGCACAACTCAAGGCATGATTTAGGTCTGCCTGGCTGATGGACCAGTGGTCAGACCCACCATACTGGACGACATGACCATAGCCAGCAGAGCTGCAAAGCTCTGGGCAAGATAGAAAGAAGCCAAAGTTGGAGTGGGAGTCTAGATGTGGTGGACAGACAGATCGTGCTCAGACAATGGCTCTATGGGAGCCACAGCAGTTTGCAAATATTGAAATGAATGGAAGTCCCACAGCGCCTAACTGGGCACTGGGCATAGGGAGGTCTTCGATGCTGAGCTGTGGGCAAACGGACACATGCTTAAGGTGACAATTGAGAAGAGTGAAACATTGCAATGGCATGGAGTGAAGATGGTGGTAGTCTTTAGAGACTCACAGGCCGGAAGTTGACGAACTGCACACCTGGAGCCAGACCGAAGGCAGTGACTAGCGAGGCGAATCAACCCTGTTGGCATGAGATTTGGCCTGGTGGCTTCGGTGGCTTCGGTGGCGTTCGGGGGCTTACAGCCCCCATCGGCCTAAGGCTGCGGGCATCAGGCCGGTGGCTTGTAGCCCCCATGGGTCTCGCCTGCCCCCATGCTGAGGAGGAGGCCTAGCTCCGGCACTGGTACTCGGCTTCGGGCTCCGGTTGTGATACTCGGATTGGCCGAGTATGGTCTTTTCTCTGTATATAAGTTTAGTATTTTCCTTCGCTTGTATCGATAGACAATTGAGCTTCTTCGTTCTTTCCCTTTTGTTCTCAACAAACCCAAGTGCGCAGGCTCTCCTCGCCCGCGGAATCATCGCCGAGATTCACTGGGTCTCTGAATATTCCAGCATGCCTGGACACGAATGTTGTACGGTGGCGTGTGCGCGAGTAGTCGAGTGTGCGCGGGCGTATGCGAAGGTGTGTCTATTGTATCGTGTAACGAGACATGTCGCATCGACATAAGGTCGATCGATGACTAATGGTGCTAACTACAAAAGAGGCAAGTTACATCATAGTCCTTGGCATAGTGATATCCGTACTCCCAATCAGCTCAACACTCCTCCAGGACGGCTATCACGTCCGTTTGAAACAAAAAACAGTAAACATAGGAGAAGAGGAGCCAATCAAACAACGTGGATCTCCTCGAAACAAACGTGCCGAATCAATCAATTTGCTTTCCAACGGCATTCCCGATGCCATTTCCAATTCCAATTCCATTTCCGTGACCATTCCCAAGTGTACCGAGGCCATTTCCGAGGCCATTCCCAGTTCCAATCTCAAGACCATTTCCGAGACCAATTCCGATCATTCCCATCGCAGCACACTGCTTCAAGAATGCGGGCTTCGGCAGTGGCTTTGTGAAGCAGTCGCCGAGCATCTCCGCAGTCGGTACGTAGCTCAAGTCCATCTCTCTGTCTCTGGCCATATCTGCCGCGAGATAGCACCTGGTCGCAATGTGTGCAACTGGAGTTCCGCGGTAGATTCTGTTCTTGATGCTCGCCATCAGTGACTGTGAATCGGAGAATAGGTGAGGGATAGTTGGGATGCCGAGCTTGTTCAAGTGGTACGGGATCTGTGTGAGTCTCATGCAGCCTACACCACAGGCATAGTATTCGGCATCGGTTGTGGACTGCGCAGTCGACTTCTACTTTCTAGATCTCGAGTCCACCGCTCCTCCGAAGGTGATGACCAGTCCACTTGTCAATTTATAGTCATCCGGGCATCCAGCATTGTCCGAATCAACATAACATCCAAGTGCGCCTTCTCCTTCTCCTCCGAGTGCTCCTCTAAGTGCTCCTCTGAAACCCAGACGCCAGTCCTTCGTGCCGTTGAGGTACCGAAACACACGCTTGAGAGCTACCATGTGCTCATTACTCTGGTCATGATTGAACCGGCTGAGAACTCCGATGGCATATGCGATTTCGAGCCGAGTGGCGGGCATCGCGTACATGAGGCTTCCAATCATCCATTGGTATATGGTGGAATCGCAAGCTTCTTCGTCGGGCTTGCTCTTATGAAGCTTCATTGCCATTGGCGTGGCAACTAGCCTGGACTCGTCAATTCTGAACTTGGCGAAGATCTTCCAGATGTAGCTGTGCTGGTGGATGTCCATCGTGTGATGCTCCTGATTGCGTTCTAAGTTCATGCCGAGATAGAAGGACACCCTCCCGAGATCATGCATTTGGAACCTCTTCTTCATCTGGTCCGTGATCTGCCCAATCAAGCACTCATCAGCAAAGATAAGGAGATCATCCACGTACAGATCGACTGCGGCGACGACTGCGCCATTATCCTCAAACATGAAAATTCCTCCGTCGACAGGTGATGCCACGAATCCAATCGAGATCACAATGTCCTTAAAAGTGCCGTACCAAATGTGTGAGGACTGCATCAGGCCATAAACAGACTGTCTCGTGCGGAGTACCATCTTCCACAAAGTATTTGAACTTGGATCGTATTATCGGCTCCTATCCTGGAGCAAACCAAAATATCCCTGCGGCGGGTGCAAATAGGTCTCTTCTTCCAAGTCAACACCCGAGAAAGCCACGCACACATCCATTTGATGGATCTCGAGATGGTACTTGGCGGCCATGGCGAGTGCCAACCTAACGTGGCCCAAGCGGGCAGTAGGTGCATACGTACCCTAGTAGTGGATGCCTTTGATTTGTTGATATCCTCCACAGACTACCCTGGCCTTGAACTGCTGCACATTTCCTGCTCCATCATGCTTGATCTTGTATACCCAGTAACTTGGCAAAGCATTTCTCCCTTCCGGAAGCTCAACGAAATCTCCAAAGAATGATGCTGACCAATTGCATCTAACTCTTCTTTCATCACCTTATCGCATTGCTCTGCGAGCGGAGACTGGGTTGCTGCTTGGTCAGACTGTGGATCGATCGCATCCTCATGATCGTCGGAGATCGCAGCTGCAGCATAGATGGGAATCATATGTTCAAATTGCTCATCTTCGATAGCCAGTTGTGCAGACTCTGCGAAACTATCCTTGCCAGCGTGGTTTCGGCGATTATCTTTGGCCGGCGTCTTCCATGCATCTCCAAGTGACGTCTCAAGGCCAGCCAATTCTCGTGACTTCTTCTTTGGCTTCGGAGGATCCGGAGGTGATTCGTGCAATGACTCCCCAGTTTGACGTTCGGAACTTTCATCTCTGGTTGGCTGCATCTCTGTGGGTTCGGGTTCCTCAATGACATCACTGTAGATGTGCTCATTCAACATCGCTTCATCTGCAGCATTCAGTGCTGTGTACCGCTTCCCTTGTCTGAATACCACATCTTGGGAGTGGTCAAGCATCTTGGCCAATTGGTCGTATACGAAGTACTGCTTAGTGGATATGCTGTACCCAACGAATATGCCTGGAGTGACTCTGTAATCCAGCTTCTGTCGTTTCTCTTTCGGAACGTGGACTAAAACCAAGCATCCGAACACACGGAGATGCTTCAAAGATATCTGCTTCCCATGCCCTGCTTGGTACGGAGTCTTGCCGACTACCCATCGTTTCGGGGTGTGGTGCATGATATAGAACCCCACTGAGACTGCAAATGCCCAGTACGTCGTGGAAAGTCCTGCATCGTCCAGCAAGCATTGTACGCGTTCCATGATCGTGCGGTTCGCCCATTCGAAGACTCCCTTAGCCTGAGGAGTGTAAGGTGTAGTCGTTTCCTTTAAGATCCCTGCTGATTTTAGGCATTCTGCAAATTTCTTTGAGGTATACTTACTGCCTCCATCTGTACGAAATCGCGTCACTTGCTTGCCCGAATCCTTTTCTCTAAGAACCTTCCATTCTTTGAATTTCCAAAGGGCTTCCGACTTGTAGTTCAATATGTACTCTGCCGGATGCCTCTTGACGTCGTCGATGAAGAGGAGCATATATCAACCTTCTCCGATGGCTGATTTCAAGGGACCGCATATGTCCGAGTGCACAAGCTGCAGAGGCTCAGTGGCGCGGGAGGTTGTGGAAGCAAAGACCTTTCGAGCTAACTTGCACTTGATGCAGCTCTCTCAATCGCACTTCCCGGTCAACTTCGGAGCGTCGGGGATCATCACCAACATCTCCAAGGCTTTTAGACCGATGTGTGCCAAACAGCGGTGCCATGATATCCGCTTCTCTGCATGGTGCAGAGATACATGCCCAGTCGTCTTAAGTGCCAGCAGGCAGCTGTCGTCGATATCGGTGAATTCTGTCGATTCTGGAGCTCGATCTAGAACGAAAAGCCCATCGACTTGAGGTGCAGTGGCAATCACTTTGCCATGGCGATTCTAGAGGGTGAGACGGTAGTAGTGTTAGCAACGGGTCCAAATTCCCGGGTCGGTTCCGGGTCCGGTTCTAACCCGGAACCGAACCGTTGCAACGGGTTTCCACACAAAACCCGCTCCTCAAAAGTCAACATTTCTTGCTCCAAGTAAGTATTTGAGTTCTGATCGTATCACAACATGTTCAATACGTAGATTGTGCAGTTTTAGTCGCTCTTTCACCTCCCGCTTTCAGATTTGCGATCCGACAAGTATTCGGTGAGTCGCGATCGAAAACCCGCCAATTTCGCTTAATTTCAGCCTTTATTTCACAGCCACTCAACGAATATCAGTCGAATCACAAATCTGAAAGCGGGAGGTGCAAGAGCGACTAATGCTGCACAATTTACGTACTGATCATGTCATGATACGATCAGAACTCAAATACTTAATTGGAGCCAAAGTTGTAGGAACCGTAAAATGGAACCGCGGTCCGGTTCGAACCCGTCCCTGAACCCGGCGGGTACCCCTGTTTTCCGGGTAACAACCCGGACTGGACCGTCCGGTCCGGTTCCAAACCCGGACCGCAGCCGGGTAACCCGGAACCGTTGCTAACACTAGACGGTAGTGATTCACCGGTTCGACTTTGACGTCCTTGTTCATGATCTGAGACTGTGAGATGAGATTGAACGATCCCGGCAACTGCACCACTTCTTGAAGTTTGATCGTTTCCATCTTTCAATCTGGCAGCTGGCAATTCAACCTAACACTTCTATATCCGGATGGGAACAATGTGACCCCATTGAATCCCTTCACGTGCTTCGTATTCGGAGGATATTCGATGTAGGTGATGAACATTGATCAACGGCCGGAGATGTGAGTCATGCATCCGCAATCAATCAACCAATCATTGGATGAAGTAATTGAGCTGGGCACCATCCAATAGTTCTCGATCGACATGGTGAGAGTCGAAGTAGCCGATGCTTCAGTTGATGCTTTTGCTGCAGTGTCAGCAGCGTTTGGAGGATCGCCACGTCGCTTGCTCAAACAGTTCTCGGCGGTTTGCCCTGACCAGTGGAAATGAAAGCACTTCCGGACATCCTTCTCTCACCTATCGTTGTCTCCCTTACTATGTCTCATATTATCTCTCTTATCACTCTTTGGACTTTTGCTGACTTTGCCACCTCTCCCGCCTCTGACACCTTTCTTTACAAAGCGCTGAGATTCTGGAGCAAGCCCATTCTCTCTCTTGATTGCAGCTTCCTGTTTGATGAGCTTGGTGACGATCTCATCGGGGGTGGCGGTTGTGGTGGTGTTTTTGTCCATCATGAGCTTCAGGAAAACCTTCCATTTGTCGATCATTGGGATTCCGCGAAGGAGGTAGACGATGTGTTCCTGCTTACTCAACTTGGCCATTGGCTTTGCGTCCGCATCGGTGCCGGCAGCGTCGGTGTCATTGGTCGTTGGCCCTCCGCAGAGATTGTAATCCTTGACTTTCCGATCGATCTGCGGTGTGTAATTGTCGACATCTCCGCAGTCCCATAGCTTGATGCTCCTAAGGTCTTCCCTAATCTCGAAGATATTGAGCTTCCGCATTGACTTGTAGGGTGATCCTAGCTTTTTCCTATGCGTCATCGTATCGTCGACGACAATATATTCTGCTTGTATCCTCGGTTCCATGCCGAGCAGAATAGTCAATCTGGCAACACCATGGCGATTCATCCAGTCTTTGAAAGGGGCCTTCTCTGTAGCGGTCACTTTTGCTGCTAGCTCTTCCGGCTTGTCGTCGTATCCTCTGATGATACCATACACTTGCTTCTGCTCGATAAGTAGTGTCATGTCAGTTGCCCAATGTGCGGAGTTTGTACCATTGAACTTGGTGATGGTTATCGTAGTCGAACTCATCTTGTATTGCAATCGTCAGTTATAGTAGTCTCTCAGATTGTACGTTACGGGTGACGTCCAGCAGTGGCCGTCAGAAGTACGGTGGGGTGCGGGGTAATTGCTTAGCTTGTTGATACTCTTCTCCCTGACGGCATTGACTTCCACTCAACAAACAAAAATTGAAATGTTGATTGTTGGTGCCCTTTTTAAAAGCAAGGGCTCATAACCTGTTGTACGGTGGCGTGTGCTCGAGTAGTCGAGTGTGCGCGGGCGTATGCGAAGGTGTGTCCATTGTATCGTGTAACGGGACATGTCGCATCGACATAAGGTCGATCGATGACTAATGGTGCTAACTACAAAAGAGGCAAATTACGTCATAGTCCTTGGCATAGTGATATCCGTACTCCCAATCAGCTCAACAACGAAGAAGCTGGCCATCAGGCGAATTTCGTCTGAGATGCAATCGGAAGCACAGTGACAGAGCAGCCATACACCTCAGCCTCATACGGGGCTAAATGAACCTCCAAGGGATGGTCAGCAGCCACGGCGAAGTGGGAGGCCAACAAGCGTAGCAAACACTTCAGTTATAGACTCAAGTGTAAGGTAGGGACCATGAGACCTATCCATATGACAAGTGTGATATCACTGGCCGCCAGGTTCTACCAACTAAACTCCCAGCATGCGCCCACTGGAGTCTTTCTCAAATTGTTCGGCCACCGAGAGGATGACCAATGCTGGTGGTGAGAAGGGACAGTGCCCCAGACGTGGGAGCACCTCTTCCGCCACTGCAGCCAGTGGAGAGACCAGCAGACAGTGCTCTGGCAAGCGGTGGGAAAGGTGACAGGCCGGAACGCAGGCAGATGCCGTCACGAGCAGGTCTCTGAACTGTTGTCCATGGAAGAGTGCGATCAAGCGGTGGTGGACTTCCTGGGGGCTTTTGAAGTCAGGAAGTTCTCGCCCAAATGAATTGCGGTATGGAGTGGGCGCAGAGCTCAGAGCTCAGGCGCGGGGGGCGGTGGCAACGGGTTTATATGTTTATATCTGTCTATCTGTTATCGTTCAGTTGTAAGCGGGGACGAAGGGTAGCGGGGGGGAGCTCCGCCATCTTGCTGGCTCGCCCGGAGGCGGAGGGATTATTAGGTCCTGTCATACTCTAGTAAGAGTGAATACTGTATGATTAAACAACAACAGAAGCGGAAATTCTGAGCAACTAGTCATGTACCCTACCTCCCGTAGAAGACGTGACACACAACGACGGTAGTTATGGGGAGAACATGGCCTTTCTTCAGCTCTGTGCTGACGTCTCCAATAAAACATTATAATTTGAAAATATCAGGGCAGCTCTCCGCAACTACATCCCGCAACGTGGCCTCGTATTCATTGTCCCACATCATATCTTTTTCGTCCTGAGCTTGCAAGAAGCAGGGTGAGATTGGGTGTCCAGGAGCGGAATGGAATTCAAAAAGTATTTGATCATCGGACTTGAGTGTGACATTGACGCATGGTAGATCGTTAGGCTAGAAGAGCGGATGAAGCTGGCCCTCTAATACAAGGGTGGGATTGGGGCAGCCGTATCGTCGCACGTAGATGGTATCAGCATCGGATGACAGATTAAATGCATTTCACAAAGTCCCGAACAGTCTTCAGCGACAACATTAGAACAGATACGTCGCCTGCTAGTGATAGAGGAGAAGCGCTACCCTGTGTGCGTCAAAGATTTTCTGTGGAACGATCCAGATACCCAGGGTACTTGGGCGTTCGCTGGCGGCGTTGTGCGAATAGATGTAGCCGTGCCAAATGAATGTTCGAGCAGCCTCCCGTGGACACTGGCAAGATCCTCAGGCAGTTCAGCTGCACGCCGCATAGTTGGACGTGATGGCTTCCTGGTCAGCTGCGCGGCGATCTGGAAAGAACTTGAACTAGAGCCTGTGCGGACGTCCATTCTGGTGGTGTTAACGATAGGTAGAAGATAAGTATAGCGATGAAGTTGAAGTCCGTCTCGAGGCGCCGTGTGTCTCATTTTCGCGATATGTTGTGGTTCTGCAATGAAGGGTAGTAGTCGTCATGTTTAGCGGTTGCGCGATGTCGAGTTCTCTAATTGCCCAGCTTTGTTGTTGCGCCCTCTCACTCGTACAGAACAGGCTGAATCCCAAGTACTCACGAATGACGATGTATGTATCCCGCTATGAGGACATGGCATCGCAATCGTCTGCCCAACTGTCCAAACGTAACCACGGGGTGAGACGACAATATTCTGGGAAGAGAATTAGTGCTCGGACAAGCTTAGTACAAAATTGAGCTAGCGAAAAGTTTCAGCTATAAGTCCTCTACAACATCGTCCCTGGGAGATCCTGTGAGATATTTCAAAAGTGATACCACTATCCTTACGGTAGTGATCTGTATATACATATTGTTCTAGTCCATGCACGTAGGTGGTTCTCCACGGAGAGACCGGTCCATGCACGGAGTCCCACCCTCCGTGAATGGACTAGTTCATTCGCTGAGTGTACCCCCACCTCCCTGGATGGACTGGTGCATTCACCTAGTGTATATGCAATAGTGCTAATTACGCTCGACAAAAAAAAAATTCCTCTGTACACCTTCAGGGTAATTTCATACCTCAACGGCTTCGTGCAACTACAATTACATTGTGCTTCATGTCATCATTTGAAATTGTCTCTTCCTAGTTTCCTTCTCCCTCCACTTCCGTAACCTATTCCTCTTCAAGAACCTCTCCATCTTAATTATCTAATTAGGTCGAACAACTTTCGGTGCTATTTCCACCAGAAGTGGAACCAGCCTACTGCCGTGTTTCACATCGTATGTTTGTTCGAAGTCGCTTTTGATTCTGACTACCATAAGAAGTTATGTTCTGTTTAAGATTGAAAGGACCAGGTGGAGGTTCAGAAACTCCGGTATTTGTATATTGTACATTACCAACTCGGCTATGGCAATGAAATGTGCATTCAATTTCCACTTTGAACTTTGAAACACTCGCAGCAAAATGTATGGCAGTGTTGCGGCGGACTGAAGGTACATAGTTACGCTGATTGAATTCAGCTGCATATGGCCAGCCGAGTGTGTGTACATGCGTGCGCATATATGCATGCAGTGTATTAACAAAGTGTATATAGTCCGCGAATGAACTAGCTCATCCATGGAGGTGGGGTACACAAAGCGAATGGACTAGTCCATTCACGGAGGGTGGGACTCTGGGAATAGACCGGTCTCCGTGGAGAACCGCCTATGTAAATGGACTAGAACGGTGAGTGTGCGTTCTCCGTTGGTGCAGTTTCATTCATCTTACCTTAATCAAGGCGATTCAATTACTGCCACAAACATACTCCAATCACGATTGCTCTCAACCAAGCTCACCATCCACTATTCCATCTGGAACCTTCCATCTTCCCGAGAGATAGAAAAATCAGCTTCACAGGAGTTAATGAGAGCAATAACCTTACACAAGAAGAGTTCAATTTTCTAAATAGCAGAAAACTATCTACAGGAAATCTAAGTATTTATATACACGAGCTGGAGTGGCGGAATCACTGGCGAGTGATAGTTCCTGAATGAGTCAGATTAGTCAGAACATTAGAAATCACTCAGGAGTGCATTCTATTATCGTCGATATTATTAGCAACCTCTCTCCAGACATTTCAGCAGCATCGATGGGCCTCCAGACCATTCCAGGTGGTTGTATGGCAGTCGGGCTAAATCCTGAGTCAACATGAGTCTCACAATTATCCAAAGCATCGTTCGGTAGGAGTGAAGCTGGCTGATGAATGCAGTAGGGACCACACCGGAAGCAGCAATGCAGAGACTGCGATAATACAGCTGAGGAGCAGGATGAAGAGCGGCAATAGGTGTAGGTTCCTGGAGATGACGTGGAGCTGAGTGTGATTGCAGTTGCCTCTCACATGTGGAGTGAATCAGTGGATCATTGGAATACTGATAACAAATACAGGGTAATGTCCATTTTTGAGCGCCATTTTCAATTAGAGTATTATATTATAATTGAGCATCTTAGTTGCCCAGACGTTGAGGGATGCAGCAGGTCATGGGATCGTAACTAGGGTGCTCAGGGTTATTGTCATACTTGATCATCGTTCACATATTATTCTCACGCTATCTTCCAGTTCATTCACGGAACCCTCATTTGTATAAATCATTTACAAAATGGTGGGACGCCATTATCTGACCAGTCACACTGTGGAACACAACCTCCACGACCAGGTTACAAGATTACATCCATCTACCTCCCTGTAGATATTACGTACAATCTTGTAATTTTTCAATGCAATGTACCTCGCTCTTAAAGATCACTGTGGAGGAAAGGAGCAAAGCGATAGAAAAGTTACCCACAAGTATGTAATATTGCAAAGATCTCAAAGAAAGAAATAATTATCATCCTAGTGGATTTCGTTATGGAGTTTGTGGAATGCATGTATTTTGGAGTTCTGTTAGGTAGTCATTTAGTGTTAATATGTAGTCATTGTAAAGTTAATGTGTAGTCATTGTATGGTTGATGATGCCAAGGACGCATAAATAATGTATCCGAGAACTTTTGATATGCACGAGTGTTACCAAAACCTTGCACTGTATCCCTGTTCCATTGTTATTCGCTAGCTAAGTTCTCACTCAAGTCCTTCTAACAAGGCAACGGCATTCCCCAGTGTCATTTCCCGGCAGATCATTGCACTCCTGCCTCTCACAACTTATGCGGTCAATTTCCTAATCCTCTAACTGTTTCGCTGTGGGCGACTCGCAATCTGGTGTCACATGTGAGCTATCAATTTACAAACACCGCCTATGTCCAGAATCGGCCTACCAGCTGTATCAGACGAATATTCTCTTTTGAAGCAACCAATATGGTCGCCGTCCTCATCCTTCATTGACATAGCTAACGCGCGTCGAAGATTTTCTTCGTCAGTATCATTGTTGTCGTCCACCTCAAGGGACATAGCAAGTGCAAGTTGGAGCCATTCTTCATTTGGCTCATCATCCTCATCGGCTTCAATTGACGTAGATTTGAAGCAATTTATTTCGTCGTTATCTTTCTCATCGTCCATCGACATAGCTAGTGCACGTTGAAGCCGCTCTTCATTTGTTTCACCATCCTCATCCACTTCGATCGACATAGCTAGCGCGCGTCGAAGTCTGTTTTCGTCCGTATCATTGTCGTCCACCTCCAAGGACATAGCAAGTGCAAGTTGGAGCCCATCCTCATCTATCTTTGGATCGCCGTCCTCGGTAGCGTGTGTCTGCAACACAGTACGTTCACATTGTAACATCTCTTGGCGATCGTTACCCTCATTAACAGACCAGGGCGCAGCAAACTGCAGCACCCGATCCCAAACACGTTTCATCAATTCATTCGCACCCGACAAGTACTGTTGAGTCGCGCGTCCCTGACGAAATGAAACTAAGTTATTGATAGCCTGTACTGTGGTGGGATGATTGTCGCCCAATGTCGTCCGAAGTCTATTGACCACTTCAATCTGTAGTTCTTCGGCTTCTTTCCGCTGCCCTTGGCTCATGTATATGAATGCGAGGTTATTCATGCTGATCAAAGTAGAAGGATGTTCTTGGCCGAGTACCCTCTTGGACGTCTCCATGACCTGAACGAACAGCTCCTCGGCCTCCTTCGACCGCCCCTGGTTCTTAAACGTCAATGCGAGGTTATTCATGTTGGTCAAGGTATCTGGATGCTCTTGGCCATGTACCCTCTTGGACGTCTCCGTGACCTGCACAAACAGCTTCTCGGCCTCCTTCGATCGCCCCTGGTTTGAAAATGTCATGGCGAGGTTATTCATGCTTGTCAAGGTAGAAGGATGCTCTTCGCCAAATACCCGCTTGGACGTCTCCATGACCTGCACAAACAGCTCCTCGGCCTCCTTCGATCGCCCCTGGTTCCTGTATGTCGATGCAAGATTATTCACGCTAGTCAAGGTATCTGGATGCTCATGGCCGAGTACCCTCCTGAACGTCTCCACGACCTGCACATCCAGCTCCTCGGCCTCCTTCAATCGCCCCTGGTTCCTGTATGTTGATGCAAGGTTGCCCATGTCGATCAAGGTGTCTGGATGCTCTTGGCCAAGTACCCTCTTGAGCGTCTCCACGGCCTGCACATCCAGCTCCTCGGCCTCCTTCAATCGCCCCTGGTTCCTGTATGTCGTTGCGAGGTTACTCATGCTGGTCAAGGTATCTGGATGGTCTTGGCCGAGTACTCTCTTTCTTGTCTCAATGACTTGCACATCCAGCTCCTCGGCCTCCATCGATCGCCCCTGGTCCCCAAATGTCAAGGCGAGGTTATTCATGCTGGTCAAGGTAAAAGGATGCTCTTGGCCGAGTACCCTCTTGGACGTCTCCATGACCTGGACATCCAGCTGCTCGGCCTCCTTTGGTCGCGCCTGATTCCTGTATGTAGATGCGAGGTTATTCATGCTGGTCAAGGTATCTGGATGCTCTTGGCCGAGCACCCTCTTTCTCGTCTGCATGACTTGCACTAACAGCTGCTCGGCCTCCTTCGATCGCCCCAGGTCCACAAATGTCGATGCAAGATTATTCATGCTGGTCAAGGTAGAAGGATGGTCTTGGCCGAGTACCCTCTCGAGCGTTTCTATGAGGTGCAGCTCCAGCTCCTCGGCCTCCTTCGATCGCCCCTGCTTCCTGTATGTCGCTGCGAGGTTATTCACGCTAGTCAAGGTATCTGGATGCTCTTGGCCGAGTACTCTCTTTCTCGTCTCCATGACCTGCACTAACAGCTGCTCGGCCTCTTTCGCTCGCCCCTGGTTCCAAAATGGCGATGCGAGGTTGCACATGCTGGTCAAGGTATCTGGATGCTCTTGGCCATATACCCGCTTGAACGTCTCCGTGACCTGCACAAACAGCTCCTCGGCCTCCTTCCATCGCCCCAGGTTCCCAAATATCAATGCGAGGTTATTCATGCTGGTCAAGGTATCTGGGTGCTCTTGGCCGAATACCTTCTTTCTCCTTTCAATGACCTGCACCTCTAGCTCCTCAGCCTCCTTTGATCGCCCCTGGTCCCAAAATGTCAATGCGAGGTTGCTCATGCTATTTAAGGTATCTGGATGCTCCTGGCCGAGTACCCTCTTGAGCGTCTCCATGACCTGCACATCCATCTCCTCAGCCTCCTTCCATCGCCCCTGGTTTCTGTATGTCGATGCGAGGTTGCTCATGCCGACCATTGTATCTGGATGCTCTTGGCCAAGTACCTTCTTTCTCGTCTCCATTACCTGTAGTCGCAGCGCTTTTGATTTTTCAGATTCTCCTAATTTATCCAACAGATCCCCAATGGTACTGTATAAGGCCAATGGTATGAAATGATGTTCTCCAAACTCTCTTGCCATATCACTAACTTCTCTTTCGTACTCTTTACAGGCTTCCTGCAGTTTGTTGAGTCCAGATACCCGATATTCATGAATAAGGTCGACGTGTACAAGTCCATTGAGCCGGCGCATGATCGCACTTTTCCGCCGAGCAGGCCTTACCGCTTGCTTTTCGATTTTCAGATCGCCGGGTTGTCTCATGCTTTTTTCTAGCCATACGCGAGGTTGAATGTCATTTGACTTTGTCCCAAATCCAATCTGATAACAAAAGGCAATCTGGAATGCGATATTGGCCGCAAAAGGTTGATTTTGATTCTTGAAGTAGTTATTTTCGAGGCTTTGTCGAATTTGTATTCGTATACGATAGTCTGCTTCCACGAAGTCTTCAAGGTTTTCAGAAACCTAGAATTTGTCTCAGTAAATTCTTTGGTAGCAATATGACACTGTATTATTAATAATTACCCGGAAATCTGCAAGCATTGGAGCTACCCTGTTTGTCTCAAATGTTTTGAACGCAATATGTTTAAAGTCAGCTCTAATATTATATATTATCAGCGAATGCCCTGCGTTTAACATAATCCTTTGGAAACTCACCGTTCATGCCTAAGCAGACCCACCAGTTTGTCTAGCTCAGATGCCCGGTTTTCAGGTTTAAGCTGAATAGTCAAGTGGAAGAACTCTTTCAAGCAAATCCTATGTCCAGCATTGAAGCTTGCCAGTGGTATGGAGTCGACGAGTTGATTGGCGACGGCTCCCAATTCATCATCATCTTTGAGGTGCTCAAGCGGTGTGCGCTGACCATTGCTCGCGTGAAACGAAATACCCTCAGACCTGCATTCCTTCTGGGTGCTTCCAAACAGAACCCAAAGGCACAGCATACCAAAAGAGTACACATCCGTCATTTTGGCTCCGGTTGCTGTGAACTCCCCGAAATGATGCTCAGGAGCATTCCAAGGCCTAGACTTTGGGAGAAGAACCTTTGCTGTTGAACTTGAGGCTAGATCTCCACTTGCGGCAAGGTCTTCACTCGCAGCAAGGGTAGAATACCCAAAGTCAGCCACCTTTACTGTAGTCTTTCCAGTAGCGTCCTTGAACACGAGAACATTTTGTGGCTTGATATCTCCGTGAATCACATCTGTATCAGTGTTAGATGTCTCATGTGACAGGAATCAATCATCTGAAATCGCTTGGTACGACAAACCATAAGCATGCAAAGTCATAATGGCATTGCCAATATCGGCACAGATCTCAAGCCGGTCATCGATTGACATGTTCTTTCCCTCGCTCACGTTCATGAACTGCTGTAGATCCCAGGATGCTTTCTTAAAGACCAATACAGGGACCGCTCTCTCTGTCAGGGGCTTGATTTCCCAGCAAACCCCCTTGAGGGTGACTATATTTGGGTGCTCTTGGATAGGGCGCTGACTCAAAATTAGTACCTCTGATATCAAAGGTAGAAAGTCCATGCCCGAATCTCCGGAGCCTGAATCTCCACCCTCGTGAAACCGCTTGAATGCAAGGGGCATGTCGGCGGCGAACGCAGACTGGCTTATTGTCCCAGAGCCACCCTCGCCGAGAATACCGAGTGTAGGCTGCCACGTAATGGGGAGGACGTCGACACTGCATTTTTGGACAACCGAAAGAAATGCGATCAGGTCCCACTGGAGATCACTGTTGGAGCGATTCGTCGAGGCGGAGAAGCGGGTAAACATCCCATCAGAATGTGATACCAGTGCGGAGTTACGCGCTGAAAACATAGTGCAGTACTGGGTGGCGCAAGCTGCAAACAATCCAGTGTAGAACAACGGCGGAATCGTAAGATGTAGTCGTGTGACCTTTGATTCTTTAGTTAGCGCTACTTACTCTCCCTAGACACTTGCACACATTGGAAGGAAAGGATCTTGTACGTACTTAAGTACTGAGTATCTGACAATGGTTGAATAGTTAGCTACTCAACCGAAGTATTAATGTACAGTCGCAGTAAGAAAGTGGATGTTGATAGATTAGCAAAATGTTTATGATACGATGGATGATATGCCAAAGTGGATTGAGAGTGTAATTTATTAAGGAGGAGAACGCACTAAAAGATATTGTAAAGTGATGCCGTTTTGTACTACAATTTTGTTGGGTGAGATCAGCGTTTGCAATTAGTCGCTCACTTTCTTACCGCGTCTGTAGAGTACACTGCGGGCGAGGCAGTGCATTAAATTGCTTATCGTAAATCCACGTCACAACCCATCACGATGTCGCCACCCATGTTTCGCAAGGCAGCGCGCTACGGAGTATTCCCGTCAGGCCGGTGAAGATCGGACGTTACTTTCTGGGCAAGTTACTATCGAGAACTGCTAAAGTATGAGAACACCACATGCGATATCGAGTTAAACGAGGTTTGTATATTCACAGAAAGAGCAACAATTAGTGCGCTTTGACTTTCAGATTCACCACCGTGCTCTCACAGCAAATTCCATTACTAGATATGAGTGGTACGATCGTCCGCAGCCTGACACGGTACACACGCACGCATGAAGTCATTGCATTGCCTCAATATTCGGCGTCATGGAAGGAGGGCTCGCTGCTGCATCATGCGGAATGGCTTGCTTCCAGCATTGCCTGATTCCTGCATATGCGCAAGTGTGGTTATGCCGCAGCTACTGCCGTCCAACTCACTACTTGTATGTATTAGGTAGGAGACTTAATGCAGTATCTGTCGCATGCTCCGCCGAGTTGTCATCTGGCTTTATGTATCAGGCGAATAAAATTTGCTTTGGCGACGAGGCATACACGTACTAAAAAAGTAACGAGTCAGACCTGATTAGTTATATGGTATTCAGGTATCTATATAGCAGCTGTATGCGAAACACCCCCTGCAAACTTCAAGGCATATAGTATCCAGCAAGCTAATTAGTCGAAGCGCACAACTGTCCTGCATCTGATCGACAAACTCGTAGCGTTTGCGCAAGGCGTACGGAAGCCTTGAGTACATCTTGCAGTCATAATGAAGAATTCCTGCCACACTAAATTCCCAAATTTCTCGTCGTGCGTCTAGGGTCTTAGCTGGCAGTTGTTCTGCAGGATGCGGCTAGACCTAACCAGTGTGAGTTGCTGGCAGTCAGCCACAATACCTACAGCAGTTGTGACAGGGTGATAGAGTATCTCACAACAGAGCCTCACCCATTTACTGATTCCGTTTGCAGCACAACTGCACACTACTGCCGCCCGAGACCCTAGATGCTTAACGGAAAGTTCCAATTCGCAGGTGGCAGAAATACTCTAATGCCAGCTGACCCTCGAGGCAGCCTGATAAGGCGCTATGCAGTACCAACAAGGCACCAGCACTGGCGCACCTTCTCAAAGAAACACATCATGATCGCCTGCATGCGAGTTAACTATTATTCAACCTTACGCTTTGAAATGCAAGGGTCTCAGCATTACTTTTAGTGATTATAGTACTTATGATTAATAAAACAATCATAAAGATGCGTAGTCCAATTGACCATCTCAATAATTTGTGGTCAAAATTGTTGAGATCTATCAAGTACGAATAGACATATTGAATTCACTATCGTTCACAAGCGATTGTTTAAACAGCAAAGAGAGACAAAGACAGGCAAATATATATGGGAAAGAAGTGGGCATACTCGGCGAAGCCGAGTATCACATCCGGAGACCAATGCCGAGTATCACTGCTGGGGCGAAACCTACTCCTCGGCATGGGGGCTGGTGGCGGCCCATGGGGGCCGCAAGCAACCTCATCCCCGCAGCCTTAGGCCGAACGCCACACATGCCATCGGGCCAAATCCCGTGCCAACAAAAATAACTGTAGCAATATTTGCATAACAGCATGGGAATATTCATCGGTCCAAATATCGAATTGATACTGGAGTGATATTGGGGATTATCGTTCTTGATCTTCATGTGATGCTTGTTGCCATGCAAATTTGTGCGGGATTTTTGACCATTCCGCTTACTAAAATTCAATGACATCTAGAGTAATAGTTATACACTTAGTTTGTCTGCTCGAAGCATTCTCATTGGTCTGGTGAACTTGCCACGTGGCGCTGTGGTAGTGGCGGTGGCAGATACAGTGGCGGGTACAGTGGCGGATATCAACATGTTGACTCAAGATTTATCCCGGAGACCTACTAGTTTTTAGAACACCATCGAAGCTGCTAGAAAGGTTTGGAGAGTGCTTGCTAATGCACTGAGTCATTTGTGTATACTCATTCACAAATTTTCACTCGCCACCCGCCATTCGCCACTGTTGAAATACTGATTGCTAGAACCGTTGTATTCTCATGTACAGGTACATTCGTGATCTTATATACAGCATTCAGAGTATGCCCAGTAAGCATGCATGCGCACTCAGCTGGCATCTCCAGCTGAGTCTGGAACGACCATCCTCATAGGGAGATTATGCATCAGCCCAGCTGAAGTCGTACGCCGTACGTCAGGGAGGCGGTCCATATATGCAACAGCCACTGCCGGCGCCACTCTACCATCTCCAGCAAACTTCAAATTTCTTAGGCATATAAAGGCATGGATTCTACCATTAGATAGTTCGGTAGACAATCACTTTTGTACAATAGATAGTTCAATCTCTCTTTGTACTCGACCACTCTCAATAATATAGCAGACACAGAGGTAAATATACAGCAGTGAATATACAGCGGAAGATACAGCAGTGGATATACAACACAGCAGACACAGTGGTTGATAAACAGTAGCAGATACTGTGGCGGATATAGAACACAGTAGATACAGCGGCAGATCTACAGCGGCACATTCACAGGGGCAGATAAACTGGGGCGGATACACAGCGGTAGATATACAACGGCAAAAACAATGGCAGATATACATCAGCAAAATGTAAATCGGTCCGGAAGCCACACGCAAACCTCCGAGACACTCCGGCCGACTTCACCAGTGCTCCTAAGTAATTCCAGATGCTCCCAGACCCCCCTGGAACGTAGCAAAATGCTCTCGGATTCTGCAAGAGCATTCTCAGGCGCTCCCGAAAGCACCTGCAGTTATGCAGGTGCATTCAGGATGCTACAATATTTGACTTATAGGATAGCCAGATTTTGGAGCAGCTGAGACGTCTGCGCAGCTCTGCGGGAGACTTTAAACTTGGTGCCGTATTCTCACAGCAGTAGTTCTTAGGGTTCCATAACCACAAAGCATTTCGTCCATCAAATTCGTTTTGGTTACAGTCACAAGATTCGCTACATCATAATATGGCATGTATTATATATCTAAGTCTCTCTCTATATATACATACGGTTAATCTGGCAACAGACGATACTCGAGCGTAATCGGAGGCAGTGTTCGAAACGGGCCCGGCCAGCCCGAGGGCTTTCAGACGGGCTTTGAGGCGGCGGGGCGGGCCGGTAATCACAAAGCCCACGAGGCCTCGGGCTTTTTAATTAGAAGCCCGCAGGCTGTATGGGCTTTCTTCCTGTTTCAAGACTCACCAGCTGAAGATGAGATTCCAGATCTCATTGCCTTCTGGCAGACTCGCCTGAACACCCCTCGCTGGTCCCAGAGTGCTAGGATGGCACTCTCCATTCATTCTATACCTGCCATGTCCGCTGAGGTTGAAAGAATATTCAGTAGTTCGAAGCTGCTTAACTTAGATCGCCGAAATCGCTTGGGGGATGATGTGATTTGTGCACTTGAATGTATGAACTCTTGGGAAAAAGCTGGCATTGTGGAGTCAAATGAGGTCAGGAAGATGGAGGAGATGCTTCGGGCAATGGAAATACAGCCGGAGAAGCGTGAAATCGCTGGCTGCAAGGTTCTACCAACTAAAGTCCGGGCATGCACCCACTGGAGTCTACCTAAACGGTTCGGCCTCCGAGAGGATGACAAATGTTTTTGGTGTGAAGGGACAGTGTCCCAGACACGGGAGCACCTCTTCCGCCCCTGCAGGCGGTGGAGTGACCCGCAGAAAGTGCTCTGGAAAGCGGTGTGGAAGGTGACAGGCTGGAACGCAGGCAGATGCCGACACGTGCAGGTCTCTGAGCTGTTTCCATGGAAGAGTGCGATCAAGCGGTGGTAGACTTCCTGGCGGCTACTGAAGTCGGGAAGTTCCCGCCCAAATGAATGGCGGTATGGAGCGGGCGCAGAGCTCAGGTGCGGTGGGTGGCGGCAGCGGGTTTATATCTTTCTATCTTTTAACTTTCATTTTTCAGCAGGGACGAAGGGTATCGAGGGGGAGCTCCGCCATCTAGCCGGCTCGCCCGGAGGCAGGGGGGGTTATTAGGTCCTGTCATGCTCTAGTAAGAGTGAATACAGTATGAATAAACAACAGCAATAGCCGAAGAAGTTGTAAAACAAGATTATGAGGTCAGGATTGTGAGGTATACTTTGTCTTCTTGAATGGTCATTATCCCCACTACCTCATAGCCGATTACTTCGGACCTAGGCCCTTATATGTCAATCTTTCGAGTCCATGTATTCTCTTTTAGTGTGTGTTTGACGTCTCCAATTTATAGCATAGCCAGTAATGATACCATGGCTCTATGGTCCAGCTTGACTGAGGGCTAGTGGAAGCGAATTGGCGGGCGGGAATTGACCGACGGCGAGGGGGAGCGAGCAGCAATGGCCATCGGCGGGCAAGGGCGAGCAGCAATGGCCATCGGCTCGCTAGGGCAAGCAATTTGGCCGACGGAAGGGACGGAAGATGGTGGCCGAAACCTTGAGCTTGAGCGAAAAGTTTAAGCTTGAGCAAGAGCACGGGCCCGGGCCGCAGCAAAGCACGAGCTCAACCAAGAGTCGGAGCAAGCGCCAGAGCCAGTGCTCCGCCAGAAGCTCAGCCCGGGCCACAGCCCGAGCTCGAGGTTTTGCGCCAGAAGCCGAGGGATGGGAGGGAAGTAAGGAGGCCAGGAGCGAGGGAAAGAAAGTATATAAAGAGGAGCGGAGCGGCAGTGGTTGAAGCAAAGCAGCGCATCCAGCTTCAAAAATCAAACACACAGCATGTTCTAGTCCAGTCACGGAGGATGTCCCTCCGTGGAGAGACCGGTCCATTCACGGAGTCTCACCCTCAGTGACTGGACTGGTTCATTCACGGAGTGTACCCCGGCACCCCACCTCCGTGACTGGACTGGTTCATTCGCGGAGCATACATACAAAGTGCAAATTACACTCAAAGCCGTGGAGCAACTACAATTACACTATGATCCATATCCTAACTTGGAACCAGTTCTGCTTCCTCGATGCCTTCTTCCTGTACATCGTCCTCTTCCTCCTCTTCCTTGCCCACATCCTGGTACCGGTCAAGACCCTCTCCTTCCTCAATATCCAGTTCTGTGGAATCACATTCGTCGTTTTCCTCTGCGCCATCACGAAACTGTACAAGTCACTTTCAGGCTCTTTCAGGCTTTCACCCGCAGGAAAGCAAACCCAGAAGGTGTCAGGACTCAGACGGCAGCAAACTTTGAAAGTATGGCAAACTTTCAGGCTTTCGCCGGGTTTTACTGCATATTTCCTTTCGTGCAGATACGCTTTCATGCTTTCATGCAGATGAGGCTGCAGCAGTATACTCAAAGTTATCCGGCATGGTACACTGAAGGTTCGGCCGCCAGCAAAGAGGTCAGAAGCTCTGGTCTGCAAGCGAAGCTGAAGTACTGGCCCGTATCCGAAGCTCAAGCTTGGCCAGCAGTGCCGTTCTGGCCAATGTGGAAGCTCTAGCCAGCGTCGAAAGCTCTAGCCAGCAGACTAGCCAGCCTCCCAGCATGCGTACTTAACTCATTGTCTGATCTCAACTTTGAGTCCTAGTGCAGTGGTATTACAAACTATCATAGGGCCATCATTGTTACCACCATGTTCATGAAGATCTAGTAGACTGTCGATTATCACTATATGGTCATGTTTACACTCAACGCTCGGTCTCATGCTGGCTCTCACGCTGGTACTCACACCAGCCCAAATACCCTGAAAACTAAGCTGCGGATTCCGCTGGCAACTCTGATTAGGAGATCTACTCTCGCTATGAGTCCAGGTATCGCCACTAACCCAGTACCATCGATTCAAATTCTCAACACCATGGCCATTGGATATCGTCAGAATCTCAGACTGAGACTATAGGTGTGGGTGACAGAGTTAGTTACGGAGTTAGTTAGTTGCAGGAATAAACTTCGTCTGACTGACTATAGGTATCAGGATTTGTGAATACAAACTGTAAATCCGCAACATTAGTTGGTTCTCAAAAACACTCTTTTTCTGCCGTGTAACCTTATACTGCTCGGCTAAAGAGGCCTTTCATTCATAATGTCGGGAATCGTCACGATACTCGCAAAGGGTAGTGAATGCCGCTGCTGGAGGGTGCAAAAGACTAGCTTCATCACTGCAAAGCTCCATTTCAAAAAACCAGCTGCATCTAGTGAAAAAGATGTTTTGCAGCGAAAGACGTTTTGCAGCGAAAGAGCCACTGCAGCGAAAGGACCACCGCAGCGAAAGGACCACCGCAGCGAAATATGCAAAAAGAAGTAAAAATCTCCAAGCTTGAAAGGGCGCGAAAGAGCATTCGCAGCGAAAGTTTGTGGAAAGCAGCCAAAAGCCTAAAAGCAGGTGGTACAATCAGGAACTTTCAAAGTACGGTTGAGTTTCGCAATGTTTGCAGAGTATTCACCATGTGTACACTCGGTGATTGGACCAGGCCGTTCACTGAGGTGGGGTGCAGGCGTATACTCCGTGAATGAACCAGTCCAGTCACTGAGGGTGGGACTCCGTGACTGGATCGGTCTCTCCGCAGAGGGACATCCTCCGTGACTGGACGAGAACACACCATCTTCTCATACTCTCTCTCATACAAAGACTTCTCTCGCACCTCTTCTCACTGCCCCCCCGATCCAAAAAAGCAAAACAATGTTGTCAAACTCCAACTTCATCTACAGTCAGTCAAGCAACGGAAGCCAGGCCTCGGACCCCGGCAGCAGCAGCACCAGCACCGGTCAGCAGCTCTGCAGCAGCACCCGTGGGCACGACACCGCCCCAGCATGCCAGCAGACGCAGGGAGACAGTCAGGCGACCCCACCCAACGCCCAGGACACAATCCACCTTGCACAAGATAGAACGACTGGCCCGGGCACAAGGTCAGGCACGAGCAATCGGCACACACCCGATGTCGACATCAATGTCGTACTCTGAGCCCTCACAGCGGCTCTCGAAGTCCCGCATTGACCACGCCCCGCAGCAACCCTGAGTACTCAGCGCACAGCAACCACGAGCACCTGCGCAATAGCCGAACTACTAGGTAATGACCCCATGCTCCTTTCAATCCAAGAGATATTCCCAGCGTTGGACACAGCAGTCATGCAGTCCATATAAACAAACAAGTTCCAAGCCGCAAACCTTCTGAAGCTTGAACATTCGTTCACCTACAGAAAGAAATGCCCACAATATTACTCTTTTGTCACGGGCAAGGCCATCCTCAACCTCTCCGCGACCTGCGAAGACTTCGACCTCGATGAATAAGAATCAATATCCCAACTGATGCGCCCATTCCTGGTCCATGCCATAATCATAGGCACATTGGCAGTGCCACCGCAAAAGCTCCCACTCACCTTCACCACCATGACGTATGTACATACACTTTATGAACACCTCCGCACCCACACATGGGACAGTGTACAAAAATTCCACATCGTATTGCACCAAAAGAGAATAAGCTGAGGCATATACGAACCATCGGGGTGGAGCACCGCCGACCACTGACTCAAGACGACCCAAATATTGAAATGTTTCCTCGTGAATAACACCCGCCCCACAAAATGAGCAGACACAGCCGGGGCCCTGCACGTACCAGCCAACTGCGTGCAGCTCCAGTGACGAGATTTGCAACAACTACAAAGAGACACCTGCACCAACCCTACGTGCCGCTACAATCACGCCTGAGTGATATGCAAGCGACCTCATCTAGCCACACAGTGCAGCCAAAAGCAAGGCGCGCCATTGAGCCAGCGCATATCCCGGTGGCAATACGGATGTTGGCACGGGATTTGGCCCGGTGGCTTCCCTAGTGTTTGGTGCTTGTGGGCTCAGGCATGAGGCCGGTGACTTACGGCCCCCATTGGCCTCGCCTGCCCCCACCAGCCTCCCTTGCCCCCACCAGCCTCGGCTGCCCCGATGCTGAGGAGTAGGGCCACGAAGAGACGATGGGACAACGGCCCCGCAGCTCCGGAACCTTAAACTCGAGTTTCTGTTCACACTCCCAAACACCTGCCAGTCAAACGTCAGAAACCGCGGACCTCCACTTGACACAAGATGGGATCAATGGCAACAGAACCATCCAAACCCAGCCCTACGAAACACCCTCATAGACATAATCCACTACGGAGTGTTCATCGGCTATACAGGCCGACCTCAATTCATCCTGGGGGAAAACATGCCATTGGCTCTCAACGACCACACCTCAATCATGAAAGACATTGAAAAACGTGTGTCCACCAGCCCAATCCTCAGACTCACAACCCTGCCAGCCAAATACATAGCATCACGACTTGGACTTGCACCGACACAAGATGGCACCTGGAGGACAATACACCACCTATCATTGGCAAGCGGGCTCTCAGTCAACAACTATATACCCCAAGCATGCGAGACAGTCACATACACACGGTTCGATGATGCCGTAGCCGCGGTACAGGCCAGTGGGCCCACATCAGTTTTAATCAACCAAGACCTCGCAGATGCATTTCGCCACATCCCGGTACATCCCGACAACTGGTGGCTACTGGGATTCGGATGGTTGGGATCAGGGTGGTGCGACCAGTTTCTACCTTTCGGCTGCCGCACATGGCCAGCGATCTCCGATCTCTTCCCATCGGCCTTGGAATGGATCCCCCAAACCCAACAGGGTTGGGATCATACACTCAGCTACCTTGATGACTTCCTGACCATCTTCCCGCACTCCGCAACACTCTGAGACGCACCAAACAGGTACAAAAGAGACTTGGGTCAGATGTGCAGTGATCTGGGATTCCGAGTAAAGGAAGAGAAGAACAAAGAAGGACACTGCATCAGATTCCTCGGCATGGAGACCGACACAGAAGCAATGGAGGCACACCTGCTGCATGACAAGCATCAGAAACCAACTGCACTGGTCAAGTCCACACTCGCAGAGCACTCAGTAGCACACAGAATCTTGGAAACGACCGAGGGCTTCTTGTGATTTGCCTCCAAAGTGGTGCCAGCCAGCCGCCCCTTCCTCCATTGACTCTACAATGCCCTCACAGCGACATCGCGAACTCACCACATCCGAGTCTCGTCGGTGATCGAGAAGCACCTCTCCTGGTGGCAGACATTCCTCCCACAATTGAACAGAATCCAACTGCTACACTACACACGGAAACTCCTACGGCTATGGACAGACGCATCTGGAAAGAATGGGGTCGGGGGCTATTTTCTCAGAACAGGAGAAACCCCGTCTAGCAGACACACACCGGCCTAGCTCTTCAGTACCACAGTCCCACAGCGGCACAAAGCCAAACATACCTACTTTAAAGTAATGTACGCTGTGCTACACGCACTGCGCACCTGGACAACCGAGCCCAGACCATGTAGGATCAAACTGCACTGCGACTATGAGGCAGTCGTGGCAGCACTTGAAGAAGCAAGCATCAAAGGCCAGGCAATCAGCCCACTCCAGCAAGTAGCCATGCACATAGCACTCCACAATATTGATCTACACTGCGTGTGGATCCTGACCAAGGAAAAGTCTCTTGCTGACGCACTCTCACGATGGGACACAGAAAAAATCGCTAACATCTGCCAAAATTTACAGTAAAATTGCAAATGATTCACCAGACACCTGATACGAGGATTGCAACCTCCCCCCCCCAGGCTGCACGTTATCTCTGGTGGGGACTCAGCTCCCAGACCCCACGCACATATACCACGTCAAGAAACGACTTCCTCCACTTCTGCGCAGTACGAGGAGTCACGCCCTTCCCACTGTGGGAGCAGCTGCTCGCACTGTGGACTGCGAAACTCGGCAAATGCAGCCTGCGCACCAAGATCATCAAATGCTAACTCACAGGCATAAAGTCACTCGACATTGACCTCGGGCTCAGCACCTAGGGATTTGGCAACCATCGCCTGAAGCGCATCATCAGACGAATCAACCAATTCCACGGCGAACCGAACATGAACGAGTGCCTTCCAATCACCCGTGGCCTCCTCATCCGCATCCTCTCACTGCTAGATGCAAACGACCCCCGCGATGCAAACATCTACTGTGCTTTCTGCATTTCACACAGCGGATGTCTGCGGGCAGGAGAAATAACATGGACAGCGAACGACCTAATCCATGGGCAGACGGAATTCGCACAATGCAACCTCTCCCAAAGATCAATCCAATTCGAGGAGGACCGGCTACTACTCAGGCTACGAAGCTCCAAAATGGACCCTTTACGCCAAGGAGTTACGTCCACAGTGTCGGCTTCTAACGACACCGCCTGCCAACTCACGGCCATGCGGCACATTTCCAAACTCTGTCGAAGCTGGATCCCACTTGCCCCTCTCTTCGCCAGCCCCCCGGGGGATGGCCCAGGAAGCGAAGCATTCACATGACAATACCCGGTCCAGCACCTCCGGGAGCTGCTGGGACGACTGGGAGTCAGAGCAGCATACTCGGGACACTGGTTCGGAAGGGGATAAGCAACCTCGGCCAAGGCAGCGGGGCTGGCCGATAACAAAATCCAAGTACTCAGCCGATGGTCATCAAATGCGTACCAATCCTACCTCGACTACCACCCCTAGCAAGTTTTCCAAATCGCCCGCCGCTTCCTAAACTCACCAGATCACTCTCCACATCACCCCTTCACAACATTTGGGGGCTGCCGCCTCAGCGGGGAGAGTCCAGGTGGAGAGGCGGCCACAGTGGCGGCATCCGGTCCACCCAGGCGGCATCTCTGTTTTACGCGTCGTTTACTGTTTCGTTCTGGTCTAATTTGGTGACAGTTCTATCATGGGAATGGTTTATGTATATGAGAAAATAAGAAGCACGTACGAAGGGAAGAGCGAGTCCACTAGATGACATTTTCAATGTGCGTGTGCCGCCGGCCGGTGTAATCACAACCAATCACTCGGCACGCAAGGGCTAGCGGGCCGTCCAGGCTTCTCTCCTGAATAGCCTGCGCTATGGGCGGCCGGCCAAGCTTGATGTAAAGCTCGCAGGCCGGGCCTAAAGACGTCAGGGCCGGACCGGCCCGGCCCGTTTCGAACACTGATCGGAGGAGCACCTGGAGACGCTGAGAGAGAGAATTTAGAGATGCATTTGGAGGCCGTTGTGGTGGGAGAATCCGTTTCTCACCACCGCCAGTCAGTTTGGCAGGGGGAAGCCGGCAGGGGGCGTACAGAGATACCGGTATAACGGAGACGGACTGAGCGACGAGGGGGGCATACGGAGATACAGGGAGAACGGAGATGGACTGAGCGACGGGGAGTATATATTTGAGAGACTCCAGGGTAAATAGACATCATCTCATCATACAACGAAATACACACTCTATCGTTCCCAGCTCTTGATCCCACAAACTCTTGCCAAGCCTTCATAGATCCACGCACTTTGTGTGGTTCCTCACGGCCGGATAGCCTATCTCACCTTCTTCCTCTCACCCTCTTCATGTCCTCCTCGAGCAAGAATAGCTCTTTCTCACGAATTCCTTTAGGATGTCGCGAGATGTGCGGCGGAGTATCGATGATGGGCTCTCTACCTTCAAGCTCCGTCGTTTCACCACGCCGTGATCAAGCGAGTTAGGATATGCACTTCGAGCCAGTGATCGAGTCAACTCAGAGATGCATTTGGAGGCCGTTATCGTGTGAACCTAGAGATACACTTGGAGGCCGTGATCAACCGAGTTTGGATATGCACTTGGAGGCCATGATCGTGCGAACTTGGAAGCCGTGATCGAGCGAGTTTCGAGATGTACTTGAAGGTCATGATAGTGTGAACTTGGAGGTCGTGATTGAGTGAGTTTGGAGATACGCTTGTGTTGAGATTAATCGAGTACGAATAGAGATATTGAATTGACTATCGTATAAAAGTGATTGTCTAAAGAGCAAAGAGAGAGAAAGACAGGCAGCTATATATGGGAGAGGAGGGCATACTTGGCGAAGCCGAGTATCACATCCGGAGACCGATGCCGGGCATCACTGCCGGGGCTAGCCCTACTCTTCGGCATGGGGGCTGGTGGCGGCCTATGGGGGCCGCAAGCCACCGGCCTCATGCTCGCAGCGTTAGCCCGAAAGCCACACAAGCCATCGGGCCAAATCCCGTGCCAATAGCTTGTAGTCCATCATCAATCGAGATTGGAGGAGTACTTGTAGGTAGTTGAACTGGAGGCGGTAGATCGGGAGGGAGGCGCAACGGGTGCTGAGACTCAATTCATTGGTTAACTCGTAATTGTGGGAATGTAGAGAGTTGAGGACAACAACGTCTACCGAGTGATGAGAGATGAGAGATGAGAGACTGACTGGGAGCGGACAACAATTGATCTTGGGTTGATGCAGTACTCGGTGTATGCTGTACTTGGTGTTAACTCATGATCATGGCATGGAGAGATAGAGAGGGATGATTTCATTTCGTGTACTTAGGTGATGGTAAAGTTGAGGACGACAAAGAGAGAGATGAGAGGAGCTGGGGGAAATCATCATGAGAAACTGGGACGTAAGAGAATTTCCTGCGCGAATCAATTAACAATCCCCGACATGCCAGGTTTGAGACCCGATCCACCGGTTAAGAACACCGATACGATGTCTTCTAAATCCAATCAGGCAAGTCGCACCCCTGATTTCTCATATGCGCTTGTATCCTCCATATCGTTCCCATCTTCATCCCCCATCTCCCTTTCTCGTCCACAACTCTACCATCATCGCAGAACACAAAGTTAAGTCATCCTTCTCTATCTCTCCATGCCATAATCATGAGTTAACACCGAGTACAGCATACACCGGGTACAGTACACACTGAGTACAGCATGCACCCAAGTTTGTCTGTCCTCCCTTCATTGGCATGATTACGAGTTGACTTCTGAATGTAGCGCCAGCTTCCGGAGTACCTCCTTACAGATCGACCGCCACCAGGCGGCTCTCCATGAGAGCATCCAAGGTAAAGTCACCTCGTCACATTCCCACGGTTGGGAGTTATCTAACCGATAAATAGGGTCTCAGCGCCCGGCGTGCCTCCCATCGACCACCTCCAGAGCGACCACCTCCATGTACTCCTGCAATCTCGCTCTATCTGTTGAGATCAATCGAGTACGAATAGAGATATTGAATTGACTATCGTACAAAAGTGATTGTCTAAAGAGCAAAGAGAGAGAGAAAGACAGGCGAATATATATGGGAAAGGAGAGAGCATACTCGGC
>Ga0307515_10001289_pt1 | contig 56927 bp, 54 predicted proteins | sample 17_EM_MG_FD_194513 | JGI IMG/M metagenome (GOLD analysis project Ga0307515, IMG submission 194513) | Populus trichocarpa ectomycorrhiza microbial communities from riparian zone in the Pacific Northwest, United States - 17_EM | ecosystem: Host-associated > Plants > Roots > Unclassified | place...
CGTTCTCTTGTATAGCAAGCAATAGTACGACTTTGAAAGATATTCTGATTCTTGTCCCTCGATACGCACTTCGAGTTCAGTTCTGCAACATCCATATCACCTGCGCTCGACCCCGCCCGTTACAGTTACCCGGCCACTGTCACGTGTCTCCGTTACACCGGTCTCCTCAATTCCACAGTGTAAATAGAATCGCCACGATGGCGCATGTCTACAATTGTTCCAAGCAATAGGCCGCGTCGAGCCTTCATTCATTGAAGCCCACCATGTATCAACTATGATTAGCAATATAAGGTCGCCCAAATCGCGAATAAAGACACGTTCATTTTTGGAAGAGATCATACCCTCGAGCAATGAGGTGTTCAAAGATTTTGTATTGGACATGGCGGTAGAAATCAGGATGCTGGGTATTCCGACTCGAGAGACTGCCGAGAATAACGATACAGTAAAGCCGACTGCAGGTTCATAAATATTGACTCTACAGCTACAAGGAAAATAATCAGATCATTAAGACATTGCATGCATAGTTGTGAAGTTAAATACAAGGACAGATTGCAACGACTGACCGCATAAAACTCCATTTGGGAACGGCATAATGCAGTTAATTGCTGCGTAGTGTTCGGAGCCTTGATGCACCGTGGGCGCTGAATTGTAGGAGGCGGACGCAATATCGTCACTTGCATTTTTGCCAATAAAGGCTGTCGATAGAATCATTCTGGTTTATCAATGTTCCATTCCGGTTAGATTATCTAAGATGCCAGCGCACAAGTCGTTGACGCTCCGTTGACGCTCATTTTGGGACATTGTTACGATCTTGTCCTAAGCATATTTGCCTAGGAAGACGGCTAATAGTACGATTGTAGTTCATTGTGGTCGCATTGCCCCTTCATCTTCCAACATGGAAGGCCTAAAATCGTTGACGCTCCATTGACGCTCATTGTTAGGGCATACTGACGATGTCGTTGAAGGCATTTTTGCCTAGAGAGACGGGCAATTGTTGGATTATGTGTAAATGTCGCTGCACTGCCCTTGGATTTGCCAAGATGCATGGCCACAAGTTGTTGATGCTCCATTGAGGCTCATTTTTAGGGCATAGTGACGATGTCGTGGAAAGCATTTTTGCCTACGAAGACGGCCGATAGTTCGATTATGAGTTAATGTCGCCGCACTGCCCTCGGATTTTCCAAGATGCATGTCCAAAAGTAGTTGACGCTCTGTTGACCCTCATTGGTAGGGCACAGTGACGATGTCGTCGAAAGCATCTTTGCCTAGAAAGACGGCTGATAATTCGATTATGTGTTAATGTCGCCGCACTGCCCTCGGATTTTCCAAGATGCATGGCCAAAAGTCGTTGACACTCCATTGACCCTCATTTTTAGGACATAGTTGTGATGTCGTAGTCACCGTTTATGCCTAGAAAGGCAGCCGATAATCTGACTATGGCTCAATGTAGCCGCACAGCCCTAGGTTATTATATGATTCAAGGCCAAAAGTCGTTGACGCTCCGTTGACGTGAATTTTCAGGACATAGTAGCGATGTTCTTGCAAGACATTTTGCCAAGAAAGGCGGCCGATAGCAAGATTATGGGATAACCTTGCCGCACAGCTCATGCATTTTCCAAGATGCAAGACCAAATGTCGTTGATGCTCTGTTGACTCTCATTTTCAAAACATAGTACAACTGCTGTCACCACCATTGTTCCATAGAAAGGCGGCCGATATTTTGATTATGACATACTGTAACTGCGCATCCTACTGCATGTTTCATGATGCAATACCAAAAATTGTTGACCCTCTGTTGACGATGATTTTTAGGATGTGGCAACGAGCGTGTCTTTTACCTTTTTCGCAATAACGCCGACCTCTATATCCGCTTTGGAAGGATGTGACAATTCAGCCCATTGATTGCTGAATGTGTAAGACTCAAAATCGTTGACACTCTGTTGACGCTCACATTAATCACATCGAAACAGCCTTTGTACACTCAATAATTGTATGCAACCAATCATATACTCATTATTGACCTCCAGTATTGCGTTTGTATGTATTATCGTTTGCATCCAGGAGTTTAGTTACCGCTCAATTTCTGATCAACTGCTATCTACGCTATCTGAGTGAGAAATGACGTGGCCCTATCACATTCCCGCGCTTTCGGCCGGCAATTGATGGCATGAGGTTCATTTCACTAGTTTTTGGTAAATATAGCTTGACTTCCTCACCATTCCATATACAGCTCCTTCTCCTCGATTACCATGGCGTACCACAAGCAATTTCAAATATCTCAACCATGTGCACCAGGTCTGTGCGGAGAGTTATGCAGTTGGATACATGGATCAATTTAGCATGACGGGTTTCTTTCAGATCGATTCGTCATGCGCACTGACCGCTCTTTCTATGACACGTATGACATCACTCACTTAAATTTTGTTAGCACATTTGGTCACTAATATTCCTTTTGCATTATCACTTAACAGTCACTTGCAGAAGGAAGCTGCACATTTTGGCCGTCTTACAGTGCGATTTGGATTCTAGAACTTCCACATGGTGCGTTCGACCCTTGCACATGCACAGATGAATTATCATGTCTCACAATTGTGTCACTGAAATCAAGTAAAAAGCTGACACGTAGCAAAAGTGGTAAACAACTTGCTTTTCACCATGATCGGACATCAAAAATTACAGTTTCCATATCTATTCTTCCGCAGACGCAGAAGCCGTCACCATCTCTTTATCAGAATCCGATATCTATATGGTAATTAGCTGGAGGCTATATGCAGCAGTGAAAGCTTACTCGTTCAACAGAGCTTACTGGTTCAACTGGCTTCGCTTTCAGCAACGTTGACGAATCGGGCTCCGCAGCTGGTTCACCGCTCGGTATGCTCGATTTTGACTGCGGCTTCACTGAACCCAGACTGATATGACTACTTCCAGGTCAAGAAGTCCCTTGCGGCCTTTGCGATATTCCGGGGACAATGTCAACACTATCCGTAAGCTCTCCAAATGTTGTTGGTTGAGGTGCGGGAGCGTCATCATTCGTTTGCGGCTGAATGACTGCCGGAACCCTCAATTCGAATGTGGCGTACTTCATATCTCGTTCACGGAAGTAGTCGGCTGCATCCTCCCATCCTGGTTGTGTCAATTCGTCGAGCTTCATCTGCTTCGGCCGAAACCTCTCCATGCGCTGCTGTACCGCTTTGGTGATTGTGCCCATCAACCAGCCGGGTTCGTCATCTTCACTCAGCTTGCCCTGTTCAGTCTCTTCATCGTCCTCATCTTCCCTATCTTCCCCATCGTCGGAACTTGCAAGATCACTCAGACTGTCTCCGATAGCAACCAGCATCACCTCAAACGTGTTTTCGGGCTCTCTTTACGTCAATTCCGCGATTTCAGCATGCTTCATATCGTGCTGCTCTTGCTGAACCGCTGCCTCTGCGTCTTCAACTCGCTTTCTTGCCCCAGCGGTTTCTCTCTCAACATAATCCTCATTCCATTTCTCTTTCTGTTCATTGCTTATGAAGTGCGTTTCTCCTCGTGAATCCGCCGCAAGCTTCTTTTTGGATCTCAAGCTGCGCAATGCCCCAAGTGCTCGGACTCTCTCTGCTTCCAAGCCGCTCATGCCTTGATTCGCATGATGACGTCGTTGGGTTGACAGCTTTGTCGATTTGCCGTATCTGCCAGCCGGAAGTGGCGAAAAGTGCTTTTTCGGAGTATTGACCATTGTAGTTTGCATAGAATTTGTTGTTGGGCGAGATGTTGGATGCTGCAAGTTATGGACAATATGGAGGCAAGCTGAGTCTTTTATGTCTAGGTTGGTACGTTTACTCATCTTGAACAAAGCAAAATCTCTCTCTTGACTGTCAATAAATCAGGAATAGTGATGCTAACCGTTCAACATGACATGATTGTTGGCGTCATTTTCATGCAATATCCAGGGGATTATTCGAGACAAACATCAGCTGATGTCCTTTCCTTCGAACATCATCCTATTAGTATATAGCGATTAGGCGATTCCCGCGGTCGTACACCGCAGTTTATCCCTGTTATTAAACAAACATCATCAGACCGACTTTTTGCATATTGCGGGGCGGTGGGAAACCGCTGCAACTTGCAGCCATATTCAGCAGGACATATCTTGAGCGTAACGATCATGTTGGTTGCTACTTATTCCATTCTGACATGAAGCTAACTATATAGTCCTCAGGGCTTCCCACTTCCTCTCATTATAATCTTCCTCTCCTATTCCTCACCAGCACATCATGGATACACAACCACCTCCGCCAGGTGAGAGCGGATCAAATAGCGGCCGATTGGTGAGCGCTAAAACAAATTCGGACATTCTTGGCACACAACAAGAGCGCAGACACAAGTTAGTTCACCGCGACGCTGCCAATGCAGCCACCAAACATATGACCCAGAATGCACATTCAAAAATTGTCCGCAAGACTGGAAGCAGGAATAATGAGAAGCAGCATGCAGTGGGATGTGAGTATATCCATATCGAGGCAAAGGGTGGTCAATTAACTGTATAATGTACAGTGGGTGTCCGTAGAGAGCTACATAACAAATTTATCGCTGCCCGTAACAGGAAACCTCCATGGTCGACCAAGGCATTTGTCCGCACAGTCCAGGAAATCGAACATCATGATGTTGTCAGCTCTGGGATTTTCGCATATGAATTTCCTGATAAGCATCCCCATGAGTGGACAAAGCAGGCATTAATCACCTTAGAGGAGGCCACGGAAGCGTATATGGTGGAGGCAACAGCCGAATTTCAATGTTAGACGCAGCAACTAATGTCTTATAGGTTTTCAACATGTCTGCAACTATGGCAAGGCAAGGAGGTCGGGTACAGCTGGAACAGTCCAACATGCGCCTGGCGTTGAATATGGCCAAAATGACCAAAGAAGGCTGTTTGCGCTCCGCAATTGAGGAAACGAACTACCTCATTAAGACACGACGCGCCGAGGTCCGACAAGCAAAGAAGCGGGGTGTTGAGTTTCCTGGGCACAAAAAGGTGAAGGCTGCAATACAAAGACACCCGGCAATGCTTTGTCAAATCCAAACGTCCGGCTCCCTTCCTTGCCACAATGGCACCGCAAAGAATCCGCAGACACGCTGGAGACCCAAAGGAATAGGTGCACCTCCAACCGACCAACGCAGAGTGCGGACTTCAGAGCCGACTCGGCCACTGCCCGGCACGCCACCCGCCCCAACTGGTAACACTTCCGGAGTTCGACCTTCTCAAATCGTCAATTTGCCCTCCGGATATACATATTCGAATGTAGCTCTTTCCTGTACTGAATTTGTCGATGATGAGGAAACCCAGCACGATACCGATTTTGATCCAGATATGCTGACTGATGAAGGTTAGTACACTCTCTGTGGTGTGGTAATGCAGCGAACAATCAGTTGGAAGACAAGAGCAGCGGATTGAGTGATCCTGCAACTCATGACGAGCATTGAGCGCAAGGTACGGGATTTTGGAGATTTTTATTAGATATATCTATGTATTATTAAAGTACAACGTAGTGATCAAGAAGAAAGTAAACAAAAACGCTAGAAAGGCAACCAAAACAATTTGAATGATGGACTGTGCCAAATTAAATGATTGCATATTGCGGATACAGCCATGGCAAAATGAACGTCAACTGAGCGTCAATAATTTTTGGTCATTTGTCCTGGGAAATCACGCCTCCGACAGGTTGTAGTCAGTCATAAAGGAATTATTGGCTGCCTTTATAGGCAGAACAGATTGCAATACCCTCCCTGCCCCATCATGAAAATGAGCATCAAAGGAGCGTCAACAATTTTTGGTCATGCGTCCTTGCAAATCACACCTCTGAAAGGTTATAGTCAGTCACAGAGGAATTTTTGGCTGCCTTTATAGGCAAAACACATTGCAAGACCAAATATTGTTGACGCTCTGTTGACGCTCTGTTGACGCTCTGTTGACGCTCTGTTGACGCTCTGTTGACGCTCTGTTGACTCTCTGTTGACGCTCTGTTGACGCTCTGTTGACGCTCTGTTCACGCTCAGTTGACGCTCAGTTGACACTCATTTTCAGGATGTGGTTGGGCGCATGAGTATGCTTGTTTTGAATATCAAGGTGGCTAATACGTCGAAAATGAACCATGACGTACCAACGTCAACATTTTATGATCAACAGTAGGATATCGCAATGCGACCATAAATGTGAAACTCGAAACGCAGAGCAGGAGATTGGAACCGACGGGTCTCGCCAAACCCGGCAAAACCCGCGGGTTGACCGGTACGGGTCCGGGTTTGGCCCGTCAAGAGTCAGCGGGTCGGGTCTCAGGACAGGTCAGGAACCGAACCGACCCATTTTTGTGGTCCAAACCCGGACCCGTTGCTAACACTATCTCTGTGACATGTTCTTCCTCGACAAGCTCTCTCTGATATTATCTCTGAGTCATGCTCTCTTCTGACCGTCTAACTTACCCAACCACAATCAAAATCTGACAAGAGACAATTTCTGTGACAATACAAGGAAACTTGCCTGCATTGTTCACCACCAGTCTGTGATTCACATTGCAGCATATATATATGCACCACTAGAATCGATTTGTTTGACCGGCACATAAAGAGATGGTCTTAGCAACATGGATATTCTATTGTGACGAATCTGTTGAAACAATTGATTTTGATGGAGTCTAAGTCAAAGATCAAACCTAGCATATATTGCAGTCACTGGACCCAACCCACAGTTACATGATGACAAACTCTACAAGAGTTGGCCTTACACTCCTCAAGGGCATTATGAGACCTGTAAAATACTAAGCCATAGAAAAAGCCGACAGAAAACAAACAGAAGACAGATACCAAGTCATGCCATGCCCTGAGTTGCATTCAAATAACATCTGTCCGTGCCACTGGAGGTGTCAAGCATAGACCAATGTCTAATCTGAATAGTTGATTGTGCTGTTGGCTGCAGCTGTCTTGCATTCCTGTTAACCACTCTGCTATACATGACATACAGTCCTGTGGTATCATGACCAGTATAGTTTTGGACAATATATATATACTTGCGGTACTTGCAGTATTGTAACGCCTTTGGTGTCACAGTTATACTTCCGGGATACAGGATTACTCAACAATACTTCATCCGGAATCACAAATTTTCACCCACATTTCCATAATGAATCTACCTTCCGGATTTGTTCAACTATTGGTCAGATCTCCATTACCTGACCTTCGAATCAACCGATCCACAACGACAGTCAAGCTACGGGCAAATTTGATGTTGGTATCATCTGTGGATCAGACAAGGTCGCAACATCTCCAGTCTCAATTGCCACTCCGTATCGGCAGGAAATCTTATTCCTAGTCGCTGACCAAATGTCTATTTCACTCATGCTCCAATGGTTGATTGGTGATGAGATGATGTGTCATCAATATCAGACCACCATGGCAGCTCGCGATATGCAGAGTCATATAGGAGATATGCAAATCAACCCCTATTTCTAGCACACATTCTTGGTCTGGGCAAATATGAACTGCAATGAATATGTCCTGAGTGGCGTGGGATACTCTCCGTTCGGTATATGGCAAACCAACTTGGTTTCAGATCACTGTATATTTGGCTCTAATAAAGGAAAGTCAAATTCAGCATTCTGTCGATTGCCGCAATTGTTGAAGTGTTATGTACCCAATGTGCTCGGATTTATACGAGGTATTGCCAATAGCAATTATGTCGCAATACGAGCACAATACCCTCATGGCTGAGCAAAGACTTCTGTCAGTTAGGACTTGACTATCGATGATAGACACCAAAAGATGATCAGGCAGTTATATATGAGAACTCCAAAGCAGGCTTTGGCAGTCTTTGGCTTGTTCAGGGTGTGAATCGCCTGATGTATGATTAGTGGTACGGACATGGAGGAAGGACATTGATACCATACTATCTACAATATGATTTATCTATGGATACCTATTGACCTTCTCGACCGGGAGGTTCAGCCTTAACCTTTTTCCTGTGCAGTATCTGCTAGTTCTGTATCGAAGTCAACAAGGATACTCCTCCCTTGAAGTCCAGAGTTGTATGTTCATTATTCAGTTACATATGACAGTTATATCGATCACCTCTTAATACTTGGTTATTCTTTGTACATTTGTCGAGGCAAGTCGTTGATCAGGAACTCACCAAGACGAAACTTTGGAGTCCAAAGGAAGTCCGAGGATCAGCCTGTTAGCATGGTGATTCAGTGGATACTTCTGTTAGAATACACTTGAGTCAGCACTACTGCTTCTGCAGAGGCGAAACTACTTTGCTGTGTCTTATAGACAATTCGATACTTGGAGTCATTACAATCGTGGACAGTTAGTCTTTGAGTATCAGTGCTGGTTGTTAGGAAGATACTTTTGAGTCGTCATTAGTGCGATACTGTTCAGTTGTGTACATCAGCATACTGATGGCTTAAGACGATACTCTTGAGTAGATACTATCTATTGGAGATAGAGAATGGAACAGTTACCTTGTGTCTCTCTAGGGTGTCAATCCCTATACACATCCTGAGCAAAGCCTTATTCACCTTCATCTTTATCAGTCAGGAATTTATTATGGACTTTAATTGATTAGCACCTGGGGTGAATCTCCCGGTGTTACATGTGTACATTATCAAAGGAACTGCTGCAACCTGCTAGAGTATTGCTGATTCCAGTATGTAGCTTCTCAGTTCCAATCAAGGGTTGTGTGGTCAGATTTAACTTTCTTAACTTTCAGTCAGCCACTCATCTGAAGGTGTAACGCAGTCCTGTTTGATTGTAATCAGTCTCATGTTTAGAAACTGAAGATGAGAAACCGTGCCAACTGGCTAGAGCATTGAACATTCCGGTATGCAGACTCTCCTTTCCAATCATGGGTTGCTGCACTGTCAGTGTTGTATTTGGAGACGCTTCTCCTTGGCCATGTTGACTTCCACTCAACGAATGAACTGTAGCTATTGATCATGCTGTCCGAATTAAATGAAGGTGCTTCTAACGTGATGAATGGCAGTAAATATGAACATACAGATGCAGAGGTGTGCCTGTGTCAGGATCGAAATTGGAGTTACTCTTCTATTGCAATCTCGCATTCAGCTTAACAAATAAAGTAGATATCTTGATTGCCATCTCCCTTGTAAACACAAGAGGTCATCGCTGGTTGTACAGTGGTGGATGCTCATTCAGTCCAGTATGTGTTGTTGTCAGCATCAAAATTGGAGACTCTTCTCAACAATTACTGTTTCATCTCAATTTGCATTTGGAAACTTGTTGCTATAGATGATTGATCCCCATATGCGATGGCAGTGGGCAGGATAGGAGTTGTCATCGCTAAAGGTTTACAGTCGAATGTACACACTGTACAGCTCCTAATATTGCTTACTTTCCCCCATAGTAGAGCACTCCACAGACTTCAACATTTCATAGCCACAATTGCCACCCCCTGTTTCTTGAGTCTGTGGTGGGAAATCATCTACACAGCATGAGCCTCTGCTGGATGAACTGCTGCACACCTAATGGGTATCCTGTGAGTTTCCTGACAACTCCAAAGTATCTGAAGTCCAATACCCACCAACTCCTCACAGACTGTGCAAATACCATTGTGTTTATCAATTTCTCCTTCGCTAGCCACTAGTAGACCTGATGTCCTCTGAACACTACTTTCAAACTGCAGTTCAGACTCTTCTCAAACATCCCCTGTCAACATGTCATTTCTTTCTACTGTGTTGTACACACATTGAACTCAATCCTGTGGCCATTGCAGTGATTCCAGCCATCACAGCCATCACAGCCATTGCAGCTATTACAGCCTTTGCAGCCATTGCAGCCTTTGCAGCCATTGTAGCTACCACTGCCACTGCAGCAATCGCAGCCAGTGCAGTAATTGCCACCATGAGAGCCATCGCAGCCCTCTAACATGTTCAGTGTGAGATGTTGTGGAAATAAGGCATCATCAGCACCACTTAACCAACGTCTCGGACGCACAGGCAGTCCTGATCTCAGAAGTATTCGCAATGCATCTGTGACCCTGAAGACATGCTCCCATACAGCTTTATAATTCCAATTTTCTCTCCACTGGATAGTTGTCAAATATTGCGTCCAGACCATGGCCACCCCTGTGTAATTAATGTATTGTGCCAAACTTGATCAGATGATAGCTCTTAATTGAGTCTAAGTCTAAAATGATACAAAGCATATATAGCAGCCACTGGCCCGAACCAACATCTATGTGATGACATACTCTGCATGACTCAATCAAACATGTTGTAGGAGATGTCATACTGCTGCAATAGAGTTCCAATAGCAGACCAATGTAGCTTTTTCTTTGTATTTGACAGAACTCTCCTCCTATTTGCATTCCAGTCCAACCATTTCTTTCTGGTCCATGGTATGTTGGTAGAGCTGGACTAGGCCTTTGACATTTGGGTTGGGCACAATAAGTCTTCATGTGAAAATGTGGTTGAGTTTTGTTATACCTAGATTCGTATCTACAATAAAATAACAAAGTTGCTATTGTTGGGGTATAGCAAATGGAGCAAGGGGGTCCCAGTTATCATCCTGACAAGACTGAACTCATGCTGCATTGTCGCTTAGGGCACCTGTCGAGGGAAATATCACCCCCTCAGGTCATGGGCATTGTATATTATAATCAAATTTGATGATGTTGTCTACTAGATGGTATTCTAACCCATCTGACGCAGAAGGTTTGCTACATTTTTGGTGATGACACCCATGAGTTGAATGGCTGTGATGAGTGAGACCATTTGTCTGGAAAAGATGTGACCACATGAAGTGAAAATAAAGAACTGCATTGATGATAGTGCAAAGTTCGTAATTGAATGCCAGCTGCCCCTGGAAATAATTGTACTGAGGCTCGTATTATGTGTTCCACTGCAGTGTAATCAGCCTACCCTTAATAGTCTTGGAAAGTAGCCTAGCCTCGGAATATTGTTGTACCACAGATCATCTTTTGGCTTGGAGTATACCATCTTAAGCCCGTCTTGTTTCCTGGTGTAGGATGCTGGGAATTTCCTGTTCTATAAAGCAATTTTGGCTGCCTTCACTGGAACATTGCGAATGGATGTTTCTGCTGTAAACAGATCAGCATTTGATGCAATGCATCTACACCCTTCCTTGTTAACCTCATTGTATTCGGCCTGTTATATGACCACCTACATATTTCCATCTACCTATTGGACCTGGATTGACTAACTAGCATTTTGATTCTTCCGACTCTGATCAGTTCAATGTTCGGTGTTTCACCGAACTCAATCGACTTACATATTTGCATCACACTCATACTGTGTATTGGAGCAGTCATCCTGTTGAGTGTGGGTTTGAGTGCATCTAGTACTAGTTGGTAGATATTATATACAATACTCACCTATTCACTAAAATCGATTAAGGTTACCTTCACAATCATTGCATCTCAGTGACCCCCATATTGAGTAGAGTTAGCAAGGGTTCCAAATTACCGGTTCGGTTCCGGTTCCGGTTCCACCCGAAACTCGACCTTTGCAATTGGTCTCACTACACGAAAAACCCAGACCATTGGAAAAGGGCCACTGTTACCACCAAATACCCAGCATTTCAAGTTGACAATTATGGCTCCAATTGAGTATCTGAGTTCTGATTGTATCATAACATGATCAATATGTAGATTGTGCAATCTTTGCCGCTCTTTCACCTCCCACTGCCTGATTTGCGAGCAGACCAATATTTGTTGAGTTGCGATCGAAAACAGGCAAATTTCGTATGAGTTATGGCGTTATTTCACAGCGATTCAACGAATATTGGTCTGATTGCAAATATGAAAGCGGGAGGTGAAAGAGCTGCTAAACCTGCAGAATCTGAGTATTGATAATGTCAGGATACAATCAGAATGCAGATACTCAATTGGAGCCAAAGTTGCAGGCATCATAAAATGGAACCGCAGTCCAGTTTCACCGCAGCCAAAACACCGCATCTACATGTCCCGTCTTGGAAACAACTGAGAGCTATTTATCCGTTCCGGGTTGCTTGGTGGTTCCTGAACCGGAGCATGGCCCTCTGATCAGTTCTAACCCAGACCAAAGCTGGGTAACCTGGAACCATTGCTAACACCAATATTCACTCAGCAACCTACATATAGTCTCAGCAACCCTAATATCTGGTGAACAATCATCATTGTGGCACCTCCGCAATGGGCCCTGCTGCAAAACCAAAACCACTCGAAGCGCCACAAGAACGATTAGATCAGCTCCCTCAGTGGACCACATACTGAGTCCTCCTGCAGTATTCGATTGTGGTACATTACATATTAGCATTGGATGTACGATGCTGTCCAATCCCTGCTCAACATGATTGCTACTGAGTGGAGGGTGAGTAGCAAGTGATTGAATTAGCATTAATAGTGGCACTACACAATCAGTGTATTATCTAGCAACATACTTGCGCACTGTTGACTCCTGTTTTGCTAACACAATGTCTACCAAGGGTGATAGTCCATTGTCCAGATTTGAAAAAATTGAAAAGACATTGGATGAATCAAGCTAGGATGACCATCTAACCCTCATCAAAATTGAAGGTTGTCTGATGGTGAGATTTGTAACCATTGAGCAGACAGTGATGGTGGATGACATGCACAATGCAATTATATATATGCAGACTATTCCTGTCAACCTGGAACACACATTGACCACTAGTGTGAGACCAATCAAGGAAGATTGTCACCCATAACAGATTGATTTACTTGACAGTTCAGGAAACACACTCAGTACCCATGAATTGGCCAATATGAAGCAGGTGCAACTGGGAAAGGGAATGAAGATAAAGTGGTGATGCCACAGGACCAGTACTATTCTGAACTAGGGATCATTTCACTGTGCAACAATCTACAACTACGAAATTCCCCCAGGTAGAATATTGAACAGGTGGCATAAGATTTCGAGAATCAATATGTGGCAGAATCTGATCAGGTACAATGTGACATCAGTAAGATTACCCAATGGATCCTGAGGGAGCCAACAACCGTGATGAGGAAGTACAGAAACACAACCAGGGAGATGGTGGCAATGTGAACTGGTGACTCACTGTCCTTCTCAGATTGGTCATGGTCAGAGCTGCAGTCAGAGTTGGTGTCAGAGTTCAGCTGCTGTCTGAGCTGCAGTCAGAGTTGCTATCAGAGCTCAGCTGCTGTCAGAGCTGCTGTCAGAGCTGTCATCAGTGCTCAGCCACTGTCAGAGCAGCTTTTAGCAAAGCAGTCAAAGCAGCTGTCCACCCAGTAGTCAGAGTACAGCCACTGATAGAGCTGCTGTCAGAATATGAAAATGAGACCAAATTGTACGTGCAGGTTAGAGGAACTGATGGATAACCAGAAATTTTGGTGGGACAACTTGGAGAAGTCAATAGCAGTGTTAGGCAACACCATGGAGATCAGAACATTCAAGCCACACAACTAACCCATGTAGTTACAACTACACCTGATTATTGTGGTGAATTGTATATCAGAGAAAGAAAATAACATCGCAAATATTGGTTTATTGGCTGACAACCTCAGTACTGGCAAAGTTAGACACTGCAGTGCTCTTGACATATATTGTATACCACAGAAACAATTATCAGACTCTGACTGAATTACCAAGTATATGTCTCTAGGTTAATATCTACTAACCAAAAAGCTAGGGTTTACCTTCTAGATTTGATGAATTGGAGATTGAGTTAAATGACCACGTAGTGAAGAGTGAACAGCGCAAGATAGTTGGTCGGAATCCATGCAACCAATTGTAGGAGGTCAATCTCCTCGCATTAATTGTATCGTATGTCCGGAATATATTCCACCTCAGTATCCCCATGATGTGACTCAAAGCCCCCTAAGCTGATAGTGGCAGACTGGGAAGCTGTCATGACTAAGTTCACTGAGTTAATTCTATATCTCTATTATAGTACTTTATCCTGGAGGAAGGCATCCCATCGCACCTTGCTTCATAGGGAGCCATGGGGACTAGTTGCAATCATGACCATGGAGACTTTCCGCCACCAGTTGAACCAAGAGGAAGCTGACAGCACAATGTTGTAGAGTCCTGGCAGTTTTCACTCAGTTATCTTGGATGTGTCCCTGAGGTTTTAAACAAGCAGGATCCCAATTGGCAAGGTTAGAAAGGCGAATGGCACATAGTTAAAATGGACTCCCACAATTACAATATGCATATGGCAGCCTGTATATTCAGTCTGGAACAACAATAAGAATGTATTTGAATGAAAATCCCATTGGTAAATGGTATTGAAGATTTGCACTGGATCCTGTGTCAACTGGAGATTTCATTCAGATGGACACTACAGCTGCCACCAGGTACATTCGACTTTAGCATAAACTTTTATAACCATTCGATCCAAGATGGGAACAATGTATCACGAACAGAATGTTGTACCTGTTTCACACTAGTTCCAAATCCAGACAAGAAATGGGCAGAATTCAGATATTTACTGCACAAAGACCACATCCATTCAATAGATGTTGCCCAGAGTTGGTGAAGCGGGGAAATCAAGATGGGATACCTAATCATCAGTTAAGGTGAGTGGATGGGACAACAATGTGGAAATCATCAACACACGTGCCATTGTTAGTGTGAGCAACAGTTCCAGACCTTCACTTCAGGTCCGGGTCTGGGTCCAAACTGAACCGTTGCCAAATTGGCGATCCCGGTCGTCGATACACCCGAACTGCCCACTAGGTTACGGTTCCATGCAAAACTCCCAACCCGTCTGAATTGGGCGGGTTGTCAGCGGGTCGCCCAGCAGGTCCATCTATAGATTCACATAAGGCTCTTGAATTTGCAGTGTGTTAATAGTATCTTATCAAAATCGCGTTTTCAGCAACCAACAATGTGCTTTTGCTTGTTGAGCAGTTTGCAATATCAAGTAAATTGGTATATGTATTTCACCTTCGATATATGGTATTTTTGCCTAGCAAGGGGGTCATTAATACAGTTATACACGGGAAGATCTGCGCGATGCCTTGATCACGAAATATGCATGTCCTAACACTGTTGACGCTCGGTTGACGCTCATTTTCAGGATGCCGCAGGGCGCATGTCGCTGATGTTTTTGCCTCTAAAGGCTGCCAATATCTCATAAATGGATATCCACAACCAATCGGAACATAACTTACTCCAGATGCAAAGCTAAAAATGATTGACGCTCCGTTGAGGCTCATGCTTAGAATGGGGCGATGACCGTGTTGCTAGCTTTTTTGCCAATAAAAGCGGCCAATACCTCCGTTATGGATAACAATGACCAAGTCACTGGTGAATTACCGTACTTACAAGACCACAAATTGTTGACGCTCCGTTGATGCTCATGCTAAGAATGGGGCAGTGACCGTGTTGCTATCTCTGTTGCCAATAATAGCGGCCAATACGTCCGTTATGCACAACAATGACCAAGTCACTTGTGAATTACGGTACTTACAAGACCACAAATCGTTGACGCTCCTTTGACATTCATGCTAAGAATGGGGCGGTGACGGTGTTGCTATCTCTTTTGCCAATGAAAGCTGCCAGTACGTCCGTTATGCATAACAAGGACCAAGTCACTGGTGAATTATCGTACTTACATGACCACAAATTGTTGACACTCCTTTGACGCTCATTTTAATGTATTGTCCATTCGACATCTGCTGCCATTGATAATTGTTTTCATCCTGATTTGACTTTATCAGGTGTCTTTCTGCCTGATTGAGACTCGGTCCTGTGGCAAAGCCGAGCGGCGTAACTATGTTGCACCGTTCACTCTCACACGACTAAAAATGATGCATCATGCCGAAAGATTCATTGCGCCTGCTATACATCTATTCATGAACCGATATTCACAAGCTATTTCTTACCATTCTCCCATAATATATCTCTAACTGAAACTCTCGGTCAAGCTACATAAAGCTGGTGAACCATTGACACATTCTGTCCTACTTTTTCTTCCCTCCTTTATTTCTCCGCATTTCAACTGCATTGACCATCACTAATACCTTTTCAGCCTGTCTCTTTGACTTCCGTGCCGGCCAAACCAATCCAGGCACATTTGGCGCGTCGCTCATATCCTTCTGCTCTGGGCATTCCGAATCCTAGATACCATTTTTTTGCTGTATATCAGATTCATCGTGGGCTGCTGCGCAATCGTCTTCGCTGTCATTTGGATTATCCAAGTCGCCATTCCAGTTAAGCCAATCATTGGTGTCCGAAATGCTTCGCGGTGCGCTATCCTCGTCGCTTGCCACTGGATGATGGTCAATTCTCCAGATTCGGCGAACATTTAAGATTTGAGTTCTTCCTCCAGGGAGGTCCTTTGCAGACAAAGCTGGAGGCAAAGGTGATCATTCTGACAATTTAAATGCAGCGGCACCATCATGTTGAAAGTGTGACCAGGAAGCTTTGACAATCTCTTCCGTGTCCGAAATGAATCCTACAGCGGTCATCTGCTTGTTTTGAGCACGAGATTCCTTCTGGGTAGCACATAGGTGTTGGCTGCCCTTCCACATCTCCATAAAGTCGTGAACCTTGGCCATTCTGTGCAATTTCCTTTCCTCCGCCTCTTTCTTCATTTCCGAGTCGTTTTCTGTGTTTGCAGTATCCAATTCCCGGTCAGTGCCTGCCAAAATCCCGTTAATGGCTTGAGCAAACTGCCTTACGATGACGTTTTCGCGAAGGGTCTCGCCTATGGTATTTGACTGCCTCCAGCCAGTAACATTTCGGCCAAGGGAAAAACTGGCCTCCACTCTGACACCATGTCGTATGATAGAAAATATGTCACGCGCCACATTGGAGAGCTCGGCGTACTTTGAGTGCGTTTCTTCCTGTTGGCGCCACCAATCCGTTATGTCCGGTATCCAAAATGTACTGCTAATCTACATTGGATCGGAGTGGTAATCATTGACATTTGGAATAATTTGTCCCCAGTTCTTTGGTGCTTCAGGCGGCGAATTCAAATAGAGTCTGGCAGCGGTCAATACGCAGGCTGTGCGATCGCTTCGTCCGGGGGTTGTCTCAGCCACATTGTTAGGCGTTAAGTATTCCTCATCATCGCTGGACAAATCATATGCATCAAATGACGATTGATAGGACCCTGAAGCCGTTGCGGAGGAGACGAGATTGCTGCTTGTTAGGATTTGGAGGTTATTGACCGCCACACGTCAATGCTTGGTGCAGTATTCATTCTCCACATACCTCGAAAAGGCCTCTAGGTATTGTGTTGTGTAGGATGTCTCGTCCTCAGGATTAATATCCATTCCCTTGTCCCAATTTCTAAACGATCGCAACTTCCTGAAAGGATCGAGGATGTGTGTGGAGATAAGAAGCATGCCCGTCGTTGGAGTCACTTCGGCGTAGCATTTGGAAAGGTTCTGTCGAGCTAACATCACCACGAAGAACACGTCTTCCTTCCATTGCGTCTTCTTCTTGGCCAAAGCTCACATCACGCCATCCATGTGATCGAGCATGTCATTGTATACTGTGATAACGTGATGCAATGTGACTGTATGCCTCTTCAACATCCAAAGGGTCCAATATCGAAATGGCCTCAATCCTTCCATGACATACTTGACAATCAACCATTCATCGTGAGTTGTGAATAGCGGCCGGTATTCACTGTATTTTGGGTTTTGATGCCACTCGCATGTGAATTCCCGTAAATGGTAGGCGCGCTCGAACAACTCCAGTGTAGAGTTCCAGCGTGTCTTCACATCCCTAATCGGAAGTACTGCAATGCGGACTTTGGGTTCTCAACATTCAATTAACTCGTTTCGGCGACCAGGTGTCAGCGTAATTAATACAGCGAGCATTCTGTGCTATATGAAGCTCAGCTTCAGGAGTTTCAAAACATCATGAAATACGTACTTTCTCAATTATGTTCGCTAAACCTGGTCTCATGGCGGACACCTTATTTATTCTACCATTGCCCTCTTTTCGAAGTCTTTGACTCTTCCCAACGTCTATGCTTTCATTCTCTCCAAATTGCTGATCGCGCTCATGGGCTTCCCAAGACTTGGTGCGGCCTTTCACACCGAGACTGCTCATAAATGCACCTAAAGCCAGCTGTATGACGTGCCCCATGCATGGTATGTGGTTCCTCAATGCCGGCCACTCGATTCCAGAGGCTTCAGGTGTTGATTGCAGCTCGCGTGTCATCAAGTCATTTGAGGAAGCATTATCAGTTCTAAAACCAAGCAAACGGCCGTCGATAAGCTCAAAACAATCCAGCACGTCTTTCAAATGTACGGCTAGCCTTGCTACAATATGTTGGCCCTTGACCTATCATCCTTAATTAGCTTTTGAAACGGAATTAGAACAGGCGATCAACCTCATCGAAAGCGAGTTGAACTTCACGCAATGCCCAATTTCGTTCGATAATGTAAGCAATGGCCGACATTATAGCCAATTTGTGTGTCGATGTCCATCCGTCCAAAGCTAAACTCATTTTATTTTGTACCGGCAATTGCTTCTTAATTGCATCCACTGTCAGTGCATAGTCCCTCCGGCAAATGTTACTAAGAGTTGTAGCAGACGGCAGCACTAGGTCATCGCGTAATGCCTTATATGACCGCTGTAGCTCAAGATTTGATATAGCATTCCATGGAATATGTGCGGAAACAAATCCTAACATGAGGTAGCAATTCCACGTGTCTTGGTGAAATTCGGAGGTTTGAAAGTCCTTAGCTGCCAGTTTGGAACGTTTTGTCTGTCATTTCAGTCAATATGGATTAAACTGGATATCAAATCTGATTTTGCTCTGCAAACTTACTATTGTGATTCCTCGACTTCCTTGCCACTTCAAAATGGCCAAAGCGGTTTCATCAACCATCGAAACTAGTCAATTCTGTGACCTCTGACTCTGTCAATTCGTTTAACTTTGCGATGGGATGGTTTGCCAGCAAGTGTTTCCCCATTGAGCTTGTCCCATGTTCTGATGGATGGCGAAGAACTTGATGGCAAACGATACATATGATGCCGGGGCTGCTGGACTCCTCAATTCCACAGTGTAAATAGAATCGCCACGAAGGTGCATGTCTAGACGCATTCCAAACTATAGGCCGCTTCGAGCCTTCATTCATTGAAGCCCACCATGCATTGAAGATGATTTGCAAAGTAAGGTCGCTCAAATTGCGAATAAAGCCACGTTGATTTTTAGAAGAGATCATAACCTCGAGCAATGAGGTGTTCAAAGATTTTCTATCCGACATGGCAGTAAAAATTAGGAACCTGGGTAATACGACTCGAAAGACTGCCGAAAATAATGATACAGTTAAGCAGACTGCGGGTTCTTAAATATTGACTCTACAGCTACAAGGAAAATAATCACATCAGTAAGACATTGCATGCATATTGGTGAAGTTGAATACAAGAACAGATTGCAACGACTGACCACGTAAAACTCCGTTTAGGAAAAGCATAATGCAGTTTATTGCTGTGTAGCATTCTCAGCCTTGACGCACCGGGGGCGCTCAATTGTAGGAGGTGGACGTGATATCGTCACTTGCATTTTTGCCAATCAACGCTGCCAATAGGTTCATTGTAGTTTATCTGTGTTCCATTCCGATAAGATTATCCAAGATGCCAGCGCAAAAATCGTTGACGCTCTGTTGATGCTCATTTTTGGACATGGTTATGATCATGTCCTAAGCATATTTGCCTAGAATGCCAGCCAATGGTGCAATTATGGATCATTGTAGTCGCACAGCCCCTTGATTTTGCAAGATAGAAGGCCTCAAATCATTGACACTCCGTTGACGCTCATTTTTAGGGCATAGTGATGATGCCGGCAAAAGCATTTTCGCCTAGAATGATGGCTGATAGTCCGATTATGTGTTATTGTCACCGCACTGCCCTCGGATTGTCGAAGATGCATGGCCAAAAGTCTTTGACGCTCCGTTGACGCTCATTTTTAAGACATAGTAGCAGTGTCATCGCAACCGTTTTCGCCTAGAAAGGCAGCCGCCGATCTGATTATGCCACAATATCGCCGGAAAGCCCTAGGACTCTCCATGATACAAGGCTAAATGTCGTTGACACTCTGTTGACGCTCATTTTTAGGACATAGTAGCGGTGTCGTCGTAACCGTTTTGGCCTAGAAAGGCAGCCGATAATCTGATTACAGCGCAATGTCGCCGGAAAGCCCTAGGATTCTCCATGATACAGGGCTGAAAGTCGTTGACGCTCCATTGACGCTCATTTTTAGGACATAGTAGCGGTGTCGTCGCAACCGTTTTCGCCTAGAAAGGCAGCCGATAATCTGATTATGGCACAATGTCGCCGGAAAGCCCTAGGATTGTCCATGATACAAGGCTGAAAGTCGTTGACGCTGCGTTGCCACACATTTGTATGATATAGTAGCTGTGTCGTCGCAACCGTTTTCGCCTAGAAAGGCAGCCGATAACCTGATTATGCCACAATGTCACCGGAAAGCCCTAGGATTCTCCATGATACAATTCTAAAAGTTGTTGACGCTCCGTTGACGCTCATTTTTGGGACATAGTAGCAATGTTGTTGCAAGAGATTTTGCCTAGAAAGGCGGCCAATAGCGCGATTATGGAGTAACGTTGCCACACAGCCCATGCATATTCCAAGATGCCAGGCCAAAAGTTGTTGACGCTCTGTTGACACTCATTGTTAGGACATAGTAGACATGTTGCTACCACCATTGTTGTATTGAAAGGCGGCCGATAGTTCGATTATGACTTACTGTTCTCGCACAGCCTACTGGATGTTTCATGACACAATGCCAAACATCGTTGATGCTCCGTTAACACTCATTTTTAGGATGTGGCAACAAGCGAGTCATTTGCATTTTCGCAATAACGCCGACTTATACATTCACTTTGGACCGATATGACAATGCAGCCCATTGAATGCCGAATCTGTAGGACTTAAAATCCTTGACACTCTGTTGACGCTCACATTAATCACATCGAAACACCCTTTGTACACCCAATAATTGTATGCAACCAATCATATACGCATTTTTGACATCCAGTATTACGTTTGTATGTATTATCGTTTGCATCCAGGGGTTTTGTTACCTCTCAATTTCTGATGAACTGCTATCTACGCGATCTCAGTGAGGAATGATGTGGCCTACTACATTTTGGCGCTTTTGGCCGGCAATTGACAGCATGTAGATCATTTCACTAGTTTTTAGTAAATATAGCTCCACTTCCTCACCATTCTTTATCCAGCTCCTTCTCCTCAATTTCCATGACGTACCACAAGCAATTTCAAATATCTCAACCATGTGCACCAGGTCTGTGAGGCGAGTTATGCAGTTGGATGCATGCATGAATTAAGCACGACGGTTGTCGTTCAGATCGATTCGTTGTGCGCACTGACCATTCTTTCTATGACATGTATGACATCACTCACTTAATTGATGTTAGCATATTTTGTCACTAATATTGGTTTTGCTTTGTCGCTTAACAGTCACATGCAAAAGGAAACTCAACGTTTGGGCCATCTTACAGTGCGATGTGGATTTTAGAACATTCACATGGTGCATTCGACCCTTGCATATGGACAGACGAATTATCATGTCTCACAATTTGGTCACTTCAATTAAGAATTAGCTGACACTTAGCAAAATTGGTAAACACGTTGCGTTTCACCGCGATCAGACGTCAAGAATTACACTTCGCATATCTGTTCTTCCGCAGATGCAGGAGCCGTCACCATCTCTTCGTTGGAATCCGATACCTATATGGTAATTAGCGGGAGGCTATATACAGGGGTAGAAGCTTTCTGGTTCAACAGGCTTCGCTTTCAGTAATGTGGACGAATCGGGCTCCGCAGCTGGCTCACCACTCCGTATGCTTGATTTTGACTGCGGCTGCACAGAACCTAGCCTGATATGACTACTTCCTGGTCGAGAAGTCCCTTGCGGCCTTTGCGATATTCCTGGGACAATGTCAAGACTCTCCATAAGCTCTCCAAATGTTGTTGGCGAAGGTGCCGGAGCCTCATCATTCGTTTGCAGCTGAAAGACTGCCGGAACCCTCAATTCAGATGTGCCGTACTTCTTATCTCGTTCACGCAAGTACTCAGCTGCATCCTCCCATCTGGGTTGAGTCAGTTCGTCGAGCTACATCTGCTTCTGCCGAAAGCTCTCCATGCGCTGCTGTACAGTTTTGGTGATTGTGCCCATCACCCAGCCGGGTTTGTCATCATCGCTCAGCTTGCCCAGCTCAGTCTCTTCATCATCCTCGTCCTCCCCATCCTCTCCATCGTCGGAACTTGCAAGATCACTTAGACTGTCTCCGATAGCAATGAGCATCTCCTCAAACGTCTTTCGGGCTCTCTGGATGTCAATTCCGCGATTTCAGCATGCGTTATATCGTGCTGCTCTTGTTGAACCGCTGCCTCTGCATCTGCAACTCGCTTTCTTGCCCCAGCGGTTTCTCTCACAACATAATCCTCAATCCATTTCTCTTTCTCTTCATTGCTTAAGAAGTGCATTTCTTGTCGCTTTTCCGCCGCAAGCTTCTTTTTGGATCTCAAGCTGTGCAATACCCCAAGGGCTCGGACGCTCTCCGCCTGGAACCCGCTCTTGCCTCCATTCGCTTAATGAGATCGTTATGTTGACCGCTTTGTCGATTTGCCGTTTCTGCCAGCCGGGAGTGGCGAAAAGATATTTTTCAGAGCATTGCCCATTGTACTTTGCGTGGACTTTGTTGTTGGGCGAGACGTTGGATGTTGCAAGTTATGGATAATATGGAGGCAAGCTGCGTCTTTTATGTCAAGGTTGGTACGTTTACTCATCTTGAACAAAGCAAAATCTCCCACTTGAAAGTCAAGCAATCACGAATTGAGACGCTCACCGTACGATATGACATGATTGTTAGCGTCATTTTCATGTTATATCCAGGGGATTATTTGAGACAAACATCAGCAGACGTCCTTTCCTTCGAGCTGCATCCGATTAATATCCAGCAATTGAGCGATTCCGGGGGTCTTACACCGTAATATATCCCTGTTAACAAACAAACAACATCAGACCGACTCTCAACACATTGCGGGGCGGTGGGAAACCCCTGCAACTTGAAGCCATACTCAGTAGGATTGATCATGACCATAACGATCATCTTGGCTGCTACTTATTCCATTCTGACATGAAGCTAACTATATAGTCCTCAGGGCTTCCCACTTCCTCTTGTTATCTTCTTCCTCTCCTATTCCACACCAGCAGATCATGGATACACAACCACCTCCGCCAGGTGAGAGCGGATCGAATACTGGCAGATTGGTGGGTGCTACATCCAATACGGAAATTCTTGGCACACAACAAGAGCACAGACACTAGTTAGTTCACCGCGACGCTGCCAATGCAGCCACCAAACATATGACCCAGAATGCACATTCAAAAATTTTCGGCAAGACTGGAAGCAGGAAGAATGAGAAGCAGCATGCGGTGGGATATGAGTGTATCCATATCCAGGCAATCGGCAGTCAATTAACTGTATAACGTACAGCGGGTGTCCGGAGAGAGCTACGTAACGCATTTATCGCTGCCCGTAACGGGAAACCTCCAGGGTCGACAAAGGCATTTGTCCGCAAAGTCCGCGGAATTGAACATCATGATGTTGTCAGCTCAGCGATTTTCGCAGATGAATATCCTGATAAGCATCCCCGAGAGTGGACAAAACAGGCGTTATTCACCTTAGAGGTGGCTACGGAAGCATATATGGTAGAGGTAACAGCCAAATTTCATTGTTAGAAGCAGCAACTTATGGCTTGTAGGTGTTCAATATGTCTGCAACAATGGCGAGGCAAGGAGGTCGGGTACAGCTGGAACAGTCCGACATGCGCCTGGCTTTGAATATGGCCACATTGGCCACAGAAGACTTTTCGGGCGCCGCAATCGAGGAAACGAAATATCTTATCAACAACCCACCCGCCGAGGTCCGAGAAGAGAAGAAGCGGGGTGTTGAGTTTCCTAGGCATAACAATGTGAAGGCTGCGATACAATGACACCTGGCAATGCTTTGTCGGAACCAAACGTCCGGCTGCCTTCCTCGGCAAAATGGCACCGCAAAGAATCCGCAGACACGCTGGAGACGCAAAGGAACAGGTGCACCTCCACCCGCTCGACGCAGAGTGCGCACTCCAGAGCCGACTCCACATCCGCCCGGCACGCCACCTGCCCCAACCGCCCCAACCGGTAACACTTCCGGAGCTCAACATTCTGAAATTGTCAATTTGCCGGCCGGATATACATATTCGCATCCAGCTCTTCCCTGTGAGGAAATTTTCGATGATGATGAGGATACCCAGCACGATACCGATTTTCATCCAGATATGCTGACTGATGAAGGTCGGTACACTATCTGTTGCGTCGTAATGCGGCTAACATTCATTTTGAAGACACAAGCAGCGGATTGGGCGATCCTTCAACTAATGACGAGCAGTGACCGAAAGACAGTGGATTTTGGAGATAATTATTATATATATCATGTATTATTAAAACACAATGTAGTGATCAAGTAGAAAGTAAATGAAAACGCCAGAAAGGCAGCCAAAACAATGTGAATGATGGACTGTGCCAAATTAATTGATTGCATATTGTGGATAGAGCCATGGCAAAATGAGTGTCAACAGAGCATCAACGATTTGTGGTCATGCGTCCTGGGAAATGACACCTCCAATAGGTTGTACTTAGTCATAAAGGTTTTTTTGCCAGCCTTTATAGGCAAAACAGATTGCAATACCCTCCCTGCCCCATCATGAAAATGAGCGTCAATGGAGCGTCAACAATTTTGGGTCATGCATCTTGGGAAATCACACCTCCAATAGGTTGTAGTACGACATAAAGTAATCTTTGCCTGCCTTTATAGGCAAAACAGATTGCAATACCCTGCCTGCCCCATCATGAAAATGAGCGTCAACGGAGAGTCAACGATTTCTGGTCATGCGTCCTGGGAAATGACACCTTCGATAGGTTGTACTCAGTCATAAATGTATTTTTGCCGGCCTTTATAGGCAAAAGAGATAGCAATACCCTCCCTGCCCCATCATGAAAATGAGCGTCAACGGAGCGTCAACAATTTGGGATCATGCATCTTGGGAAATCACACCTCCGATAGGTTGTAGTAAGTTATAAAGTCATTTTTGGCTGCCTTTATAGGCAAAACAGATTGCAATACCCTCCCTGCCCCATCATGAAAATGAGCGTCAACGGAGAGTCAACGATTTTTGGTCATGCGTCCTGGGAAATCACATCTCCCATTGGTTGTAGCCAGTCATTAAGGAATTTTTGGCGTCCTTTCTAGGCAAAACAGAGTGCAATACCCTCCCAGCCCCATCATGAAAATGAGCGTCAACGGAGCGTCAACGATTGTTGGTCAGGTATCATGGGTAATTTGCGTGGCGACTGGTTGCACATTGTCATAAACTGATCAATGGCTGCCTGTATATGCAAAAATGAAAGTGAAACGCTTCCTGCCCCATCTGCAAAATGCGCGTCAACAGAGTGTCAACCATTGTTGCCCTTCCGTCATGGTTAATCACAGCGCGATGTGGCAGTTATTGTCTCTATACATTGTTTTAACTGTTATTATATGCTAAAAGGCTCAAGAATACTTAGTGGTAGCTCTGTAAATGAAATAAGTTGTTACTGTCCCGGAGGATGTGGCTAGAATAAACTGTACATATCTGCCTATAAAGGCTGCCATATCCTTCTTTATGGGTGCTTGTGATCAAGCACCACTCATATTACCGAAGATGCAACACCAAATATCGTAGACGCTCTGTTGACGCTCATTTTCAGGATGCGGTTGGGCCCATGAGTAGGCTTGTTTTGCACATCAAGGCGGCTAATACGTCGAAAATGAAGCGTGCAGTACCAATGTCAATATTTCACGATTCACCGTAGCATATCTGAATGCGACCATAAATGTGATACCCGAAACGCAGAACCGGAGATTGGAACCGACGGGTCTGGCCAAACCCGGCGGAACCCGCGGGTTGACGGGTACGGGTCCGGGTTTGGCCCGCGAAAAGTCAGCGGGTAGGGTTTTTGGCCGGGTCTGGAACCGAACCGACCCGTTTTGGAGGTCCAAACCCGGACCGCTGGCTGGTTACCCGGACCCGTTGCTAACACTAGCCGTTGTGAACTTATTTACCCATATGCTACTGCATAACCTGGTCAGCCATATTCCACTTGACATCCAAAGCTGATTTTCGGTATCCAATCTATATATGAAACTACTGAACTTGTTATATTCACAAAGTGCTTTGAAGCTTGACAGTTTCATATGCATTTTGAATACAGTAAAAATAGGGGGCTCAGAGAGCGACCCATAGTGAATGGCACCATGCAGGCTACAACCATGGGTACGGGGAAAACTTTTCACCTGGTTGGTAGGATATTTGCCTTGTCTCGTGAGCATAGATTTATAGCCCCGGCCAGATGGACCAGGAAATGTCTTGATTAAAATGATTATTGTCCATACTTGCTGGAGTTGCAGAAATGGGATGACTGAACCTGATCATGCTGAGAATGATAATGTCCCAATTTGCAAAGACTTCTGTTTGGTAAATGGTCCAAATTCCTCTGCCTGAGAAGGTGAAGGGTATGATGTCAGTTCAGCTCAAGGCCACATTGTGGTTTGGGGCTCCAAAGATTGCTTGGCTCAAACAATATTTCTTGTACACTTTGACAGCTAAAGAACTTGTAGAGAAGGTGATTCTGCAATTATATTGACCACTTTCCTAGTGGCTTGTTGAACAGGTCAGCACTCCATTATATTCCCACAATCTGCCACTCACATCAACTTGGAAATGTAACTCTGACACATGGTAGTTCTGACATTTAACTTTGATGTAAAACTCTGACTTCAACTCTTCATATGAAAATGATACTATCTGTACAGAGTACAGCTGGCTCTTCAGCTACATCTGTTTTGCAGTGCATAGCTCAATGAATGCGCATGTGCATACTTCTGTGAAGAAGTCATTTTTCAACCACATGCAGGTGAGCATCCTTGTCTTGTGCTATCTGGTAAGCAATAAAGGCTTGAATGCACACTATGATTGCAGAAATTCAGTCATGGTAGAACAGAGCATCAAGTACCCAATGACTATCAGTCATGTTTATGTGTCCTGTGGATTGGTCAACACCGAACACAATGCACAACTCAATTGCTTAACCTCGCCACAATTGATTGGATAATTGAAAGCACCTAGTGAAAGAAGCCATTACCAATGCTAGATGTGCTGGGGGTTCTCCAGAATAGTGCCAGTATGGACATTTATTTCAATACTGATCAAGTATATGACATGTTGATTGTAAAGAAATCCCCACAGCCACTTTGGTCTGCTATGATTGGGTAATATAACAATGCAATGGATATTAGTTAATTTATGATATTTCTATACTTTCAACTTTTGGGTCTGCACTGTGTTTTCTACTGGGTAGGATCAGGGGTTAGTAATCTCCCTTTCAGATTGACTGATTTGGTCTCCAATTTGGTTTCAGATGGGTTCGCTTCTGTTTCTGGGTTAACTCTCTTGGGAATCTGAGTTTGTTTCGGTTTCTGGAATTGCTCTCCAGGGTTTGGAGTCATATTTGGGTTATTTAGCAATTTGCACTTTTTGGATGGTTTCGAGCTGCATAGATTACACATGCCGATCTATCGGGTAGTTTAGTCACTCTCATTGACTGCTGACAAGCCTCACTGTAAGTCTGACAGCAGACACTCTGAAAGAAGCCACTCTCACAGAAGACACTCCGACAACAGCCACTCTGACAGCAACCCTCCAACAGCAGCCACTCTGACAGCAGCCTTCTGACAGCCACCCACTGAGAACAACTCTCACCACAATCTCACAACTGTTCTCACAGTGACTCTGCAGAGAGTGCACCAACACCATGCTCAGTGGACAAACAGTCTGCATCGTTTAACAATGCAATATCTCTCTCAGTAAACACTTGTCTGACAAATTACCCAGCAAGTTCTCAACAGGCAAGGCAGCTACTAACTATGCTTTCGGTACCTGCTACAACCATACTGAATGGATGGATAACTTTAAACAGAACATATATCTTGGGATACTTATACCTGCTAACACTATGCCTCGAAGTCCTAATGATGTTAACAGCATGAATATGCACTGGGGAAGCATTATTGTCTTATCCAACGAAATATTCATGACACCCAGTTGTATGTTGAGGTATGCTGTTAGTGTGGATTCACTTTGGAGATATGAGAGATATTCACATTGCTGAACAGGGATGCTTGAAAGCTTTTGAATACTGATTTTGCTTTGCCTGCATGTGATGGACTTGGCTGCAGAGCCGATATATGGAACAGCCAACCCTCTCCTCATCTCAGTAACCATCATATTCTCATTGAACCGGAACCTTGTCATGATTTGGACAAGTTGAGGGTTGTAGCAGGCAGTTAAGTTAAGATAGATAGAGTATGGCAAAGGAAGAAAGTGGGAATCTATACCATACAAGAGTATGAATTCAAGTGCTGGTGATGGTGCTACCAAAGTACTCGATGACCTATGTATAATCAACATCCTCACAACAGACTGTTGGAACAATCTGCAAAATTGCCGGGGAATGCCCACACCATTGATTACAACGTGTCTGCAGTATTGATTCATCTACCCAAACCCTGGGACTCACAGTAATCTGCAATGCTTCCGTGATACTGATGTATAAATTTCAATCGCCAAGCCCAGACCTCAGTGAGATATGCGAATCAAGTACAATGTGGCTCTGACAATATTTCTCTGACAATGTCACTCTCACAATCTCACTGAGATTAGGTCGCTTTAACAAGATCACTCTGTTATGGTTGCTCTGACAAGGATATCCTGTGCTATCAAGCATATTGCCAATATGGTATTGCCGACAATAACTACATCTGGAAAACGTTATTCTGTTATGTGTAATGTACCATAGGCCATATAAACGACAGTAACCTCCCGTAACACCGATAAAACCAAGTATTACTTACAATCCCACCCACATTCTCTGTGACCCCCAATAATATGCCAGTAATTTACTGATATTATACCTGACATTTACAGATAGACCAACTGAATTATTACTGTAATTGAACTGTACCACATTTATTATATACTGCAACTCATGGATTATACTACATATTCATCACAGTAACTCATTCATTTGCTACAGGCATCTTCTTTCCCATCTGTACATCGACTCTTTTAACTCTGACATACTCGGTTGGACAACTCTGACGAAGACAAGCACACACTCCGACTCTCATCACTCCGACAAGCTTGCTGCTGCAACTCTGACATTGTCACTGTTACATCTCTGACATACTCACTTTTAAAGGTCTGACATGCTTGGTCTCATCACTCTAACATGGTCACTCTTACTTCTCTGACAATGTGGCTTCACTGGGGGCAAGCTGGTAGTGTTGGATCCAACTTTGCTGGTAGGGGTGAAACTGGCTTCGCTGTGAGCAAGCTGGTTGTGGTGGATCTGGCTTCACTGGTAGGGGTGATATTTGCTTCACCAGTAGTGGTAGATCTGGCTTCGCTGGTAGCGATGAAACTGACTTCACAGGGAGCAAGCTGGTAGCACTGGATGTGCCTTCGCTGGTATGGGTGAAACTGGCTTGGCCAGTAGCGGTTGATATGACTTCGCTGGTAGCAGTGGATCTGGATTCGCTGGAAGCACACTGGTAGGGGTGGATTTGGCTTTGATTACTCACTTTCAAAGCTCTGACATGCTCGGTCTCACTGCTCTGACATGATCACTCTCACTACTCTGACACTATGGCATTGCTGGGAGTAAGCTGGTAGCGGTGGAATGCTCACTCTCACCTCTCTGACAATCTGGCTTCGCTGGGAAGAAGCTGGTAGTAGTGGAATGTTCACTCTCACCTCTCTGACAATCTGGCTTCACTGGAAGCAGCCTGGTAGCGGTGGATCTGGCTTCGCTGGTAGCAGTGGATCTGGACTCATTGAAAGCATGCTGGTCAGGGTGGATGTGGCTTCGCTGGTAGCAGAGAATCTGGACTTGCTATGAGCAGGCAAGAAGCTATGCATCTGGCTTCGCTGGGAGCGGTAGCAGTGGATCCGGCTTCGCTGCCAGTTGGCAGGGCTGTATGATATATAGCACATGGAGGAATATTCTAGGAGTAAAATACCTGATGGTGGTGATGGTGGTGGTGGTGATGGTAATGGTGGTGACTGTGGTGATGGAGGTGATGGAGATGGTGGCGCTGGCGATGGTGTCTATGGTGATGGTGGTGATGGCAATCGTGGTGGAGGTGACCGTTGAAAAAAGGGGCGTTGATAGAATGCAAACAGCATGAGAAATTTGCGTCATTCTGTAATTCAATATTACACACGGCAACACTTGCATTACCTTTCCATACCACATCCCTAATCCCCAAAGTACAACGTAAGCAGTCATAATCTATATTTAGCAACTATAACACACTGGTAACAGGAATATTATATCTCTGTTATGTTTGTACCGATACTGTTCCTGAAGTACTGTCGCTACAATATCGGAGATCACTAGTCGTCAACAACCCTGTTGGGTGTACCACAATTCAAAAACCACAGTGAGTCAGTGCACTCTGTGCATACCACCAATCTACTTCTGTGTCTTGCAAATCATGACACAATTCGCACACCTCACTCTATCTGCAATACTCAGTGATTGACCGCAATACTCAGCATTGCATTATCGAAACTCTGTCATTAATGCGAAGGCCATAAATCTCAGCTGCAGGGAGAAATCAGCTTTGAACGTCAGCTAGCAATATGAGCGGCCCACAGAGTCCAACCACACTGTGCTCTGCTGCCTTAATAGAATTACAGGGGACTAACAACACAAATCCATTGTAATCAACATGAACCATAATGCATAGGATACACATTGTCCCAGACTCACATGACCTCATTACCTTGGGAAATTTGTTTGATACAAGCTCCGATACATTGAAGAGCTACACTGTGAATCTTATTACCCTCCAACCATGTGCAGTTCCCTGATGCTAGACTACTTGCATTGCAATATTCCAATTATCAGACCATTATTCTGTTAAGACTCAGGTCCGGTCAGTGGCTATTGCCCATCAAGAAATGGTTCAGAGATCTGGCTGGGCCTGTGTTAGCACACCATGTGCAACAAATTCTGCCCCTGTAACTCCTACAGTAGTGAAGATGATGCTGTGCCAGATCAAAAATCAGCAGTGCGCTGGGATCCAATAACCAAGATGCCAGAGTTGTTGCAGGAGAAGGGTCTCGTAGGGAGGTCCAATTTTGGTGTGGGTGGGCACAAATAAAGTCAGGATGATTGGCAGATTACTGAAACTTAGGATAATTGTTGAATATTAAATCTAGTTTGGGGAACCTCTAACTGAATCACAACATGGAAATGTCCAGTGTAACTTTGACTCTGACATGGGAGACCCAATGTTTATTGTATAACTTGGACTTTCACAAGTACCTGAACTCTTAAAAATTCCCAAGCTCTAATCACGATTCTGCTCTGATATGGAACACAAATGGCATTACTTTAACTTTAACTCACAAGACCCAACATATACTGTATAACTTAGACTCTGACAATTACCTTGACTTTGAAAATTTCCCTAACTCTGACATCCACCATACTCTAATACTGAAAGCAACCCCACAAATATAATTGGATTACCTCCATGTTGACTCTGGAGAAGCAACACATAGGGTATAACTTTAACTGTGACAACTGTGTTAACTCTGACAGGTTCTCTCGCTCTTACAACCACCCAACTGTAATAGAGGAAGCCACCCCACTGAATATACAGCATGACTTAAACTTTGGCATGAAAGACCCAATATATACACAATAACATTGACTCTGACAATTATCCTAATTCTCACAATTACCCAAACTCTGCCAATCACCCTGACAGTCAACTGCTGTTGTCTGATAGCAGAAGCAATCTCGACTATATAGTTGTTACTGCAACTCTGACACCGAAGACCCAATGTATACAGTATAATCTCAATTCTGACAATTTCCTTAATTCTTACTCTTTTAAAGTATAACTTCAACTTTCACATGGACCATCACATGAACATGGGAAATTATAGTTTTTGCTCTATTTTGAAATCTGGCAACTGATACTTATAAGAGAGGAGATAGAAATGCAACATAGAATAAATGCTGACAAGCCACAAATGCGATGTACATGTAACGACGATACATTCAACATCAACCTTCACAACAACACACAACCCATACAGTGGCAATCAGACCTTGATTTGGTACCAGCACCGACAACTTTCCTAGAGAATGATGATTATTCCTTTCTACACAAATCTGATAAGTGCTCTTATTTCATTCAACAAGTGCTGTGCCTATACACTAGGAGGACCAGATTTGTTGAAGGTATGTACCTGGACCACTTCCATGTCTCAGACAAAATATGAAGAGAGAAACTGCATTTCGCTAAGTTGCGGAGTAGTGCCATGTTTTGAAAGCAATACCAACTTGGGGATTCACTCCTAGTAACCAACCCTTCATTCACAACATCCTTCTGTCACAGTAACCACTCATCTCTTATTATCCTCCTATTCAACACATCAACTACCATCTCTCCCTTCAGTTGCAATTCATTTTCCCAGCTTCTGCCTTTTCCAGATACCTTCCTGACTAAGTTTAATAGCCATTCTGTTCTGACGAACTGTTTTCCTCTTTCCATATATGATCCCTGCTTTGTCTCACTGGAGGAACACTTTACGAGTTTTGCAAACACTCCCTACATACAACCTGACCTTGTCTGATTTGATTCTTGATTACATTGACTTTGTTTTTTCCACCTGAAAGCTGTCACCCCTCCCATGATTGTGTTATACCATATTTCACCTGGTCACCCTAACCACAACTACAGGTATTGATTTGTGTAGTGGCAGGCCAATGTATCTCATTAATCCTCTGGTGCAACTGTAATGAATATTGCATTCCCAGTATAGTTGACAGAGAAGATTGTGACCTTGTAACTTCTATCTTCCTGATTTGTGTGTCATTTTTGTGTCTTTAATGCCCAGGAGTGGCCAAAGATTACCCTTTTCAATGTAGATGTTGCTGAATAGAAATATGTGGGAATAACAATTCCATCTACATAAATGGGCCTCAGATTCTGCATTGTTAAGCAAATCAATACGATTGGCAGTAATCAGAATTCGGTATATACAAATTGATATTTCAGACTGAACAATGTAGAAGCATAGGCGATTGTGACATTCTTTTGTATTGCTAGGGTCCTCATAGCATATTATATCCCTTGGGAGATTTAGACAGTTTTAGCCATTGGTATTAGTCCAATCATCAATATACTTGTTGTTCTCGCCTGCTGTGAAACATTCTGTAATTGCGTTGGCTGTTTCGAAAGACAACGTAGTTTCAAGTATCCATGACTGTTGTTCTTATCTGTCGCACATTTAGAGTATTGGAAGCCTTCAGTATTGTGTTTTCAATTGGGTCCGCAATTATTTGTAGCTTGCCAAATCTCACAAATGTTTGTATAGTGTGTATTCTGGAATCATAGGACTCATTGAAAACTCCTGGACTTCCACATTACGAGATCTCTGCTTATCATGACTACCGGGTAACCACACCCGTCATCAGCAAAATGTATTTTAGTCTCTGGGAGCCTCCAGGAGTGTCTGAGAGAATGTGGAGTGTAAACTTAGAAGCGTCAATTTCAGGAGAGTATCAGACCCTACGAGGGCATTCCGGCCGGCCTTCAGAGTGACTGGGATCTCTGATGACTGGTACAGCAGTAACTGGGATCTCTGATGACGGGTAAAGGAGGACCATAAGAGTGATTGTGATAAGTTTGGCAACACGTTGGAGCGCCTGAGAGAAGTTTGGGTACACCTGGAAGTGTCGCCAAACCAATGCGGATATTACAAACACAATCTGAGAGATGCATGGGTTCATATAGATATTCATTCGGAGGACAGCTGGCGTTACATGAGACTTTCCAGATCGCCACAAGCAATCGATTTCCCTCAACGGCGAATATGATGCACGGATTATTGATCAGTAGCACTTCTGGATCATACTAGCTACCATCTTCTTCGACATTGTATTCATTGCCTCGCTACATCATGGTACCAAAGAAAATGGCAACTTACTCAAACATCAATGGAGGTACACTGGAATAATAAACTGACTAAACAGTCGAATGATCTCAATCAAACATGGTGTCTATGTCATCCACTACTTCTCCCATCTCATCAGGGCCAACAAAAGCAGGAACACATAATTCATCAATGGTGCAAAGAAGCTGGTGGCCCTCATTGTATTTGCTGATTATTTGTACCTGGTGAGTGGCAGAAATTGAATTCCAGTGTCATTTGCCTCGATTTGTGATATTTAACAAAGGTGTAATGTGATGTTAGCAAGCTGCGAATCTAAATTGGGGTTCGAAAGGCAATATGATATATTCAGATCCAAAAAGGGACCAACTACCTGGAACACGAGGAGCGCCAGATGGGAAGTGCTGTGTGAAAAGGATTAGTGCACCGAAGGTGTTGAATGGGTGCGGAATGTGATGCAGAGTGCCGAATCTATGCTGTGGAGTGCTGATGGGGATTGAGGAGCATCCAAACTAGCGGAGCAGCGCTGAAATGGGGGGGTCAGGAGTGCAGAATGAAATAAAGGAGCACCAATCCAGGCCGAGGAGCACCAAATCTAGGCAGAGGAGGATTGATGGGGATTGAGGAGTGCATTACCAACGGCGCAGCACGGAAAAGGGGGAGGGTGGGTAACGAGTGCGGATTCCAATATAGGAGCGAAAATTCGGACCAGGGAGCGCCAGTGGGAATCGAGGAGATTGTATCCCGCGCGGAGGACCGCAGAGATGGGGGTATGGAGCACGGAAACAAATTGAGGACTGCTAATCAAGACAGAGGGGATCGAGGAGTCCCTATCCAAGTGGAGGAGCACTGAAAGCGGAGGAATTGACTGTGGAAGGATATAGAAGAGTGTGAATCTAGGCTGAGGAGTGCCAACGGGGATTGAGGAGCACTTATCGTAGCGGAGCTGCGCCACATGTTGGGGGGAGAGGGGGGGGGGGGGGTTCGAAGCGGCACACAAATGGGTGATTGCCGAGTGCAGTGGCTTCCGGAGTAAACTTCATCATAGGGGATGGACAAAATGTACCTCAAAATTCATCTTCAGAAAACATACCTGCAGCCTTCTTTCCACTTCCATAGTCAGACAACACACAATGGGTAGCTTTGGCTACCAGCGCTAAAGGCTGCAGAGCAAGAGGTTCGAAATACTGGCATGTCTTTGGCTGGCGCCCCAAGTTATTGACAGTGAAGAAAAATTGATGATAAAAGAGATCCAGCACTTCTATTCGCATGAACCATGATTGCTTATCATCAACCACCTTGGAGAGATGTGCATCGTCAAACAGGAACTCCATAACCAGAATCCGAAGCTCAGTCTCGGAGCGCAAATCGAACTGGTCACTACAGTCAATGGTACGACGTGCCACGTCAGCCAACCATCCTCGAATGGTCCTTATCTTCAGTTTCAATTATGCATATTTTGGGGGGTAGTCAATATTGTAAATCTGATAGAAGAGCATTAAACAGGATTCAAGACTTACAGCTTCTCATGTTTGCGGATCGATTGTGAGAGATGGACTGCTGGGCAATTGACAGGCCGATGGTGTACCCACAGAAACACTGGCTAACACCCGTTGACGATCCTGAGCGTCAATGACAAGTGCCCACGCTTCTTCAACCATTGACTACTTGTCATCGGATAATATTAGCCAAAGAGTCTTCGTGGTTACAATTGTTTCCATGAACCTTTTCGCTACCTCACAAGTAGCCGTTTGGCTTTTGGGAACGTTCTGATCTGCACAGGCCTTGGGTTGTGGAGCATTCTGGTCTCCACTGGACTTGGGTGGCGGCAGTGCCTGGGCGGATGGTGCATGATCAGACTCAGATGATTTGTTGAGGAGGGCTGACTTTAGTGTTTGAGTAGTTGTGGTGCAATTGATGGAGGTGGTTTTCAGGAATTTGGAAGCAGAGGGCGTGCAATAACAACATCGGCACAGCTCCGTTTCTTTGGCAATGGAACTGTTGTAGTTTGTAATGACTTGTCCCGGTGTGCCTGGCCTAGAAGTAAGACCTCCTGCTGGTGATACATATTGTGTTCTTTGATGTCAGAGGATAAGGTGGACTCTCCGGTGTCCTCTCTTCAACCCTCAGTTTCGTCATCCCCAATGTCCTGATTGGTATCATCATCCTGCATTGTCAATGAAATCAGGGATATTAGTCATCTGCAATATGATGCAGGAAGGCAGATAATTGGAAGCCAAACATTTCCTGGGAAATGAAGACTTTCTCGAATGCAAGCGCTCTCTCAAGGTGCGCTTCTTGATCCTTCTGTGAATATTGATTGCTCACCTGGCTGGGCGTAGGTTCCATTTGCAATAATGAAGATAGACAGTTGGGGAATATGGGAGAGAGTGTATAAGCAGTAAATACAAGATTAAGTGCAATAGAATAACCGGAAAAATAGAGCAAGAAGTTGCACACAGTCGAGGAGGATGCAATTCGTGGCGCTCCTTGAAGGTTTCACAAGAGATGACCTCAATGGTTCTTATGTATTGTGAGGACAGCAGTCTGGTGTTGCAATTGAGGATGTTCTCAGGTGCACCGGAATGGATGGATTCCGCGTCAGGTGCCCTGGAATGGATCGATTCCTGATGCCGAATGTTAGTAACTCCTATCAACAACACTCTGTATGGATGCAGGAAATGGATGTTAGCTAAAGCCAACGCACATACAATACAACCAGACTCACCTGAACGGGACACTCCGGCAGACAACTGGTGACATTAACTTACCCTTGGTGCTGGCCAAATGGAGCCCTGAGAACCTGAATGAAAACATGTGCCCCTGCATATAACTCCTCTATACAAAGTAATTATGCATGAATGCTCGAGCATTTGACATCACCGCATGCCATAGAATTGGCGCAAGATTGAGAATCTGCAGAACTTGATGAGTGACCGCTGAGTTGCAAGGGTTCATACTGACTTTTTTATCAATCCAGGGGAAGTATGACTCTCCGTGTGTCATAAATCCGGCGGATGGACAAACGTATATTCACGATAGTCAATTATAGTATGAAGCTACAGCTAAGTTAGCGGTCGATAAGGCGATATTGTAAGCATTACTTCCCTTTCATGTGTTCATCTGGGCTGTGTTTGCAGAATATCCTCAACCACAATTTTGCAGTCAATGGAGGAGGGAGAGAATTTGGTATACGAAGGAGAATTACACGCGTAGAGACACAGGCGTAGAGACAATATGGTAAAATATGATGGATGAGTCAGGGGTAATCTTATGGATTCAGGCACTCGTCAATGCCAAGATTGCCAACAAATGAGTAATAAATACTCACTCACATTCAGATTTTGCGCCAAATATCTAGTAAGTTGCACACCATTGAATCACATATTCATTTTGAGTCTCACTAGTACAATATAGACTTGAATAAATGTCGAGATTGAAGGCTATCTGCTACGATAGTATGGATGAATAGTGAGACGTCATCTCATAGCGGGCAGAAGAATGATGATTGCATGCATGCAGTTCAGGGGAATTGAGGTGCACCGAAGTTTAAATGGTTACGATAAGATTCATTCGCTGGGGAGTGCAGCCTTGCCTTACTCTGACAGTTAATTGCAATCTTCGAAGTTGTCTTTTCTTCACTCCCGCTATCAAGAGTCTCTCTCTTTGAACTTCTCTCATGATGGAAATCGGTTCACATAATCTGTTTTTAGATACGTGTTTTGGCGGCCCAAACATACATTCAGTCAGAGTTGAGTCAAGTCTGCATTGAAAGCATTGAGAACTTAGGCCTCTTTGAGTAAGTGTGGTACATGGGTGAGCGGAAGTTGACGGCCATTTTGTAGAGTCACTGAGCAGAATCTGTCTTTTGAGATTCTCGCTCTCAAGCTGCAGCTCCTTTGACACAGCTCGATGTTGCAGAAGCTATTCTAGGATGTGGAAGCAGAGGTCCAAACATACTACTTAGGCAATATCGAGTTATGTGACGTTGATAATTGGCCAGGTCTATCCATGTATGGTTTAGTTGTGGAGGGCTACCTTCCTCCAATGGACAGTTGTCACGGAGCTAACACTTTAAGGCATTTTGGCAGCAACCTTCACATACCGATCAAGTATAGAGTGATATTTCAGCAGAGGCCGCGCAGGATGAGCCGCCTGCACCTAAATGTGCAGTGTCTTGAGAGATGACAATCTGTGTACACAGCATCCACTGATTCAAAGCCAAAGAAAACATGATGAGAATGAGGTAAACTGAAATAGATAGTGCACTATGAAGAAGGGTACATGCGCTTCGGTGGTTTATTGTCGCTGTTGAGGCATGCCTGAGCTGGAATGAGACATTCATAATGAGTCACAGCCTGCCAAAGTTGAATCATACTCCAGGACATACACAGCAGCGAAAGGTGCAGCTTTGCCATGAATACCTGAGCCGTGTCTCAGTCTCCAATGCTCTAGGATGCCGATCTGAGGTGTGCCCAAATGACTATGATATTCCTGCACAAGCTACGGCTTTGCCACAAATAAGTGAGCTCATGTCTCATATTCTGACACAGGAACTCAATAATCGTGTAGACTGTATTGATTGAAGAATGGGATTGGTAACTATGCAGTGACGGTGATGATAATATGTGCCCAGGACTCTCCGGTGCATCTGAACTATGCTCATATGCCGGCAATAGCTGCGGGATTGCCACGAATAAGCGAACCGTGTCTCAAATTCTGCCACAAGTATTCAATAGCACCTAGACAGTCTCCTTGCCAAATTGGATTGGCAAATATGTGGTGCTGGATCTGTCATAACGCAACTCAAAACATATGCCGATAATTCTCTGGTGCACCTGAACTTCAATCATATGTCAGCAAAGGCTGTGGCTTTGCCCGGAATCAGCAAGCCGGCGTCTCATATTCTAACCCAGCTATTCAATATCGCCATGACTTACTTTATTGCCAAATCGGATTGCCAAATCTGCAGTGGGCGATCTATCTAATCGAGACTCTTGACATATGGCCGGTGTTCTCTGGCGCGCCTGAAGGTGGGTGAATTTTGCTTTGTTCACTCTTTGACTTCAAAATGTGTATGTGGCCACAGGTTTCCAGTGCACCTCGGTATAAGTACTGACGAATGATTCGAAGCCCTTCGCTGCATCATTCTCAAAATTTGACTCTGGTCATTTATACCCAGATAGGCCTGCCTGCGAACTTGTAATGAAGCATATCAATTGACTTTATCTCTGATTAGTCATTAATCATAATAATCAAGAACGCCACTGAAATCCCACTCGAGCAATTCCTGATTAAAGATACCACAACTCCAACATCAGAGAATTGATTGGCTTTGAATTAACAGAGAGACAGGATTCATATATGCAGTGGAGTGTGCCTTACAAATGAGCTTTTTGACTATATGTATCTGTTAAGCAGATTACATTGGTTGAATGTCTAAAGAGGCATACCTTGATGAAGTGTTCTTAACAATCCAAGATGATAGCGCATCTGACTAAAAAGTCTCTCCGTTCTCTGTCAGCCGCTTTGTATGGTCCTCACTAAACTCCAGAATCCGGTAAATCATCGACGTCGTGATGTTCGATCGACTCATCAAGCCGTGCAGGACTTTCATTTGGGCCACTCCAGATTGTTGCTGAAGATCACTCGCACGGTTATCATAGCCACCAGGAGCTGCATTCAGTAACCATGTGTGTCGTACTCTATTTTGCCCTAACCGGACAACAGGTGCAAATGCCTGCTGCTGCTCGTTCAATACACAGAACTTCTGAGTTATTACCACAACATTTGCTGCAGTAAAATTGAGGCCGGTCCTGCCCACTGTGGGTGTTGTTAGGAATACCGAGGCGTTGCGTCAAGCCTGGAATTTGAGCTGTATTTCTGTTCGTACATCATTGCCCATTTCTGCCTTCATGTGGGATATATTCACATGATCTGCATAATACTTTGTTAACCACCACTCCAAATGACGAACTTGGCCAGGAAGAGGACAAAATACCACCGCTTTTTGTGGAGGAGGAGCACTGGGGAGAGCATTTTCATGTATGTCTTGTTCCGGAGAGAGCACCTCGCTTAATGGGTCATTCTAGACAGGTTTGGGATACTCCCCAAGCTCGTTGACAAGAATTGGCAAATATGTCTCTCTCAGCCATCGCAAAATCAGAGAATCCACCTAGCTATTGGGTGGCCATTCATCATACCATTGTCCTGAAACATCGTTGCAATCCTCCGTGTTTCCCAACACTAACGAAAACCATGCAAGACACTATCAATGAACCTTCCATGCACCCGAAGCACCTTGTGAGGTGTATCTCCCCACCAGGGTGTTCTGTTTCGCTTGCACGTCCTCAGATCACTCAAGATAGATGAGGTGTGCATTCTCCGTCAGTATCTGCACTAGTGGTTTTGAGTTCGCAAGGTGTGATTCCGACCACCACCTCATCGTCCCAGGCTTTGCAATCTGTATCATCCGGTGCGCCGCATCATGTTCAGCTTCTTCGTCTTCAATCCAGATAGCATGCATCAAACTCTTCACTGCGGAATACAATGCATCTGCACCATGCTTTTCCATCACGGTATCATTCTCTGGATCATCAGGCGCACCTGAAAACAGCCACATTGTCTGATAACACCAGTCATAGAGTGAATGCAATCCCGGTGTAGCTGTGACTTGAAGTTTGAATACAATTTTCACATTCTTTGCAATTTGCCAGCCCACACTGTTTTTAGTCTTGTACTGATGGGACTCATCAAAAATCCCAAAACTCCATGCACAGTAGGAGGGTTGGCCATTGCTTGATAGTTTCGCTCTGGATGTTAAGGTATCATACGACACAAGGTGGATATTCCATAGGTGTTCCGGCTATTCAATACTGTGGTTCAGATCCTTGGGGGTGAGATTCACATTTTTGCCATGCAACATGTTGACCAGTGTGAAATCGGTTCAACGTGTCATCTTGTTGATGACAGTCTTGAAGGTCTCTGCCACTACAGGCATTGTACCCACCAGAATTGGTTCAAGTGCTGATACAAGTGCTGGATGCCCATGTGGTGGTGTTGTCTGCATCTCCAACAAGCGGCAGGGCACAGAATTCAATCACTGCAGCGGATACCATTCCCGTTCTTCACCGACAATGCCGGGAAAGTTCTTGTGTGCCAAAATCACCCACTCTTTAAGGGTATTCCCCCAAAAAATGGACAGTAGCAACCCCATTACAACTTTCTCAGTCACCAATTTGCAAATCATTGCAACTGCAACCAAGGTGAAAGTCTTTCCAAGACCCATTTCAGCCGCCACCAGTGCACCTGGCATATTAGCATCCCAAACCCACCTCCTCATGATGAACCATATAGCCCAAACTTGGTGTGCCAGAAACTTAGTTCTGGGCAGGCCTGGAATCGAACACTTGTGGCCTGGAACACTGTCATCTGTTGATTGACGAATAGGATCAGCATTCAGCAGCCTAACTACCTCATAAAGACACTCATTTTCAAATTTGTTGTTGATTGTACTGAGAACTGTATTCAATACTGAGCTGGTATTTGCTGGATCGAGGACCTCCTCACCATCCTCCACTTGCTCCTGAACCTCCCATGCACCTTTATCTGTGTTCTTTTCATCCTCCATGATCTCTTTCAGTTGATCTCATGTAAGCTGGGCAGATGGGCTCATATTCCGGTGCTCCTGGAACTTATCACGATGTTGGTATTTCACAGACAAGCAACCTTTGGAATGAATATAGATGGATACAATACAATCAATTCTATTCTTTCAATCAGAACTTACATTAATACAAGCATCACTCTCTTGCCCACAATCCTCTGCTCCCTCCTCTCTTCCACCACCCTCTTCAGAACCATTCGCAGTCTATGTATAATGATTAGCAGTTGGGCACATCCACCATTAACACGGGGAGGGGGGATTACCTTCGGTGGTCAAATTACGTGCTTCGCAATCTCCTTCCATGAACCGTGCTTCATTTTGACCACAAATATTTTTGGAATGTGTCCAAGTTTCACCTTGAAAGTATTTGAAAGGCAACAGTTGTAAGAAATCTGGCCATATATGGGGTTCATTCTCATTTGCCCGGTTGTATATCATCCCATATACTCTTCGGCCAATTGGTTTTGCTCCTAGGTGCTCTTGAACAGTGATGTTAGAATAAATGGCTCTTTCAAGCCTCTGTTTTTGTCAATGAAATCACTCAGCTCCTCCCATTGCCTCACATTGGTATATGAGGCTTGGAGTTGGTTTGGGGATAGAACGATATTGTTGCCATTCGACACCTGGCGAATCACAACCATGAACGTTCTTTTGGCAACTCTGGGAGGTTACTTCTGGCCATTTGGCCCACGCGCTCTCCCAAATCCGTCACCAGTCGCTTGTTGCTTCGCCTTCTCATTTTCCTCACCGCCTGAATTTCATGCGCCCATTTATTCAAAACCATCTCCACCCCCTGCCGACGAATCCATTCAGCCTTATCGAAATTATCCAACAGCAGCCAGCTCTCAAATGTCTCCAAAAAATCTGGAACCGCTATGTCCCAGTGCAGCTATCCATCTTTGAGCTATTTCAGATGGTTCTGCCCATGGATAATGGAACTGATGCTTTTCCTTGAGAAACCCAGCCATCCATACTTTCTTCCACTTGTTGCAAGCAGCATAGTCAGCCTGCCCCATCATTCTGGCAAATAGCTTCAAGAAGAATTCGGTTTGCTTCACCCTGACTAGCGGTGTACCATCTGCACCACCCAAGTCCGATGACTTATCGCTCTCATCATCTGCATTATAATCGTCATAGGAACCCTCCAGCAATGGGGGCAAGTCCGCAATCCTTGCAACATCTGTTTTGCGCGGTTCCACAGGGGCAGGAATCATTTCGTTGGGAGGCTAATGGGACGACTCCCAGGTGCACCGGAAGGAGGTCCAGGTGGAGGAGTAGACCTGGAAGATGTTGGCCGATTGACTGGATTGTTTCCCGGCGGTCCTGGAGGCACTCTCAGTGCACCTGGAGATGACGGCCCTTGTCCTGGTGACAGCTGCTGGGGCAACATTTGAGACTCGCCATAACCACCTTGGTGGAGGTCATATCCTTGCGACTGTGGCCCATAACTTGGAAATCGGTGGCTTGCGCTGGTGTTTGGTTGTGAACTGTTGTGTGTCATGTTGAATGGAGATTGGAGATAAAACTGTGGAGTGCCTGGAAATGGCTCCTGTGAAGGAGGGTATCCATACCCATGAAGCGGATGTTATTCATTGGCGTGTTGCCCAGATTGACTGTCTTGGCCAGTGACAGTTCGTGAACCATTATCTGAGGATGCTGAATTGTCGCCAAGCCACGGTTGCGAGCCAATCAGGCCACGCTGTGGAGACATATTCACTGTCTGCCATTGAGATTCCTTCGTGGACATGTTCTGTAAACAATGATGGTGGTAAACTACTATATTTGCATGACATGATGTAGAATAAATAGGAGCATGGTTGAGTATGTTGCAGGTAGGTGTGACCTTCGGCAGAATGATGGGCTTCTTATATCCCATTCTGTTGTCACGACCTGAGGATTTTCACTACACCTTTGATTCATGAAACCAACCCGGGCTTGAGAAAAAGAAACCTTAATCACACACAACCTGTCTTTCTTTGTTATATGCTCGAATTCATATACTAGGATATTGTATAGATGCTCACCTTCATACACTTCCACGACTTTAAAGGTCATAGAAGGCATATGAAATGATATCTCCAGAACCCAACCAGAATATATCTAGTATGATGGTTAGTACGACTAGGGATATTACACAAAAGTTGTGCATGTACGACCTTGCAACCTCATTCAGTAGGAGACCTGTGAGTTGAGCAGCAACAGTGAAGCTTCCTATTGAGCTCCTTGTTGAAATGAATTGTACTGTTCAGGAACCACGCTCCAGTCAAGGATTGTTACTGAAGCAACCATCCTACCTGCCTATCAGTCCTTGATGATCATTGCGCGGGCATTCAGCTAGCTAGGAAACTCACCTATTCATTGTATTGAGACGATCTACCTTCAGTGTCAGCTATTCAGTGTTTTCGAGCGCAGATACAACTCACAATGCCGCAGTCACATTGTCTGAGGCCTATTTGTGGTGAATGCAGTGATGAGAAAAGAAACCTTCTCTTCTCTGCTAACAATGTTCAACAGACGATGTGCACCATTATTGTGTGGGATATGATATATATATCTTGGTTTATAAAGAAAACAGATTGTAAGGGGGTTATATTTTACCCCTCCCCCGCATTTGGCTGGGTGCGATGAGGCTGTGAATGCCATACAGTTACCTAATATCCCTCAGTCAGTACATTACCCCCTGAAGCATCTTTGGGATGCATCGTACTATGTGTTCACCGACCATTTATCGAATATGGTCAATATTTGCCAGAAACGTGTCCAGTGTATTATGTTCAAAAAGAAATGATTCGACGAGAACCGACTCGAGGCTCACTATCGCCAATATCACCCAATATCGATGAATGAAGGGCTAATAAATAATCGAATATCACAAGCTGCAGGTTGGGATCGAGCCGAGCCATCATGGTTCAACTTCAGTCGGTTCGCCTAAATGGCCCTGGATGAGCTAGTCAACTAATTATCTAACCATAGACAATGTACCATGTGCGCCACCACCTGAAGACACTCCCAACGAAGAAACAATAGACCCCCAAAAGCCTGATCTGACATGTACCCCTGATCCAACACAGGCGAGGGGTCATAGGCAGGTAGTTGGAGTGGAAAATGTGAGGGTGAAAGCATATGGCCCAGCAACTGCATTGTACAACAAGCATCGCAAGTACTCAGAACTATGGAATCCATGGCATCCATGTTGGTCAGCACACGACTTTCAACAGGTTCAATCATTTAGCGAGCAAACAAAATCTGAATCAATCAGCATATGAGGTTTCTGCTGCACTACTTCAAAATCGAATGATTTCAATCTGCAAATGCTCTGCAAAAGCTCCTCTCGGAAAATGATTTTGGTCTCGGCAATGATAGTTGGATTGAAGAACATTTGCCTATCTTCAGAACATTATACTACAGGGATATTTTGAAATGTATTCAGTTCCTTGTGACACATCTCCCATTTCAGGAGCGCCTCGATTAAAACCGGTGCCGCTCGCAGCCTGGGAATGTCACTGAATATACCCCAAGATGAACATGCACAACAACTGGTGGGATGGGCAAGATCAGCTTCCTGCCGGAGCGACGATTGTGCCGGTCATTTGTGCATCTGACAAGACTAACTTGACCAGTTTTTCACGCAATGAGCATGCCTGGCTGCTGGATCTCACCATTGGTAATATTCAAAAAGATATCCGCCGTACACCTATGAAGCGCACCTGGATTCTCATTGGGTTGATTCGATGTCCCCCAAAAGGTGTCAAAAATGCAGATGTGGCATGGCATTCTGCGGTTGGAACAGTGGTGTCCCCACTCCGGAATCTTGACATAACTGGTCCTGGATTGAAATGGAATTGTGCTGATGGATTCCAGCAACAATGTTATCCTCTTTTGGCTGCCTGGGTCAGGGATTGTCCAGAACACATTGGGATTGCTCAAGTCTCTTTTAGCTCATGGCCGAGGTGTGAAATTCCCAATGGTGCGCCGATGGGGCATTCAACTTGTTGAGCACTCGATAACTCAAGAGATCAGCATGTTCACTCAGAGCTTCCGGCTGAAACTCATATTGATGTTCTGCACACTCTTGGTGTTCATCCAATCCACAACCAGTTCTGGCAATTCCCTCTCTGCAATGTTTATCAGCTTTGGCAGCCTGATGAATTGCATCAGTTGCTCTTGGGTTTAGTTAAAGACTTATTGCACTACCTGCTCAAATACCTGAAACCTAGAAATGTCAAGAATCAATTTGACAATTGATTCACATCGGTACAATGATATCCTGGCCTCCTGTGCTTCTCTGCACCGTTCGATTCGATGAAATGCATCTCCTGGAAGGGCAAAGAGATCCAGGGCACAATCACAACACTTGCAGTGAATTGCACTCCAATTCTTGACTACTCCAAGGATGACAGGAACACTCTGGTGGAAACAGCCTCTGATGAAATGGTAATGGGAGCAGTGTGGGCATTACGTGAATTCTCTCTACTCATCAACCAACAAAATCACTCTGATCTATCCCTCACAGCACTATATTATGCACTGACGTAATTTTACACAAAGAAAAGTGCCTTTTGTGATCAGAAAATGTCGAAGTCTGCAAAGGCCAAATTGATTAAACATTTGGCATGAGAATCCCATCAGTTCCGAGCACAAAAAAGTCATAAAATCTGTGTTACAATGGAAGTTCTGTTGTATGTGGCTGAAACGATTACCACATCAAAACGAAGGCAATTTCAGGTGTGCCTGAATAGAGCCCGAAAAGCGGCAACCAAATGGTCGGAGGCTGAATGGGAGAGGGCAATTGAGCGATTGGAGCGTGAAATCCATCAGATGACACTTGTCAAATGCAAGCTTCTCGATAAATCATTCCATCATCATGAGCGACGACTATTCCAGGAAGTCGGGACTGAGGGAACAGGTCCCAGAAGCACAGTCCCCAAAAAAATTTACTAAAATGAAGACTGCTTCCGAAGAGGAGGTTTATGGGGCGGTAAACATCACCCCCAAAAAGCATGTGGAATTTCAGGTTCGTTCATTCGATGCTGAGACTGAATCCACCACCTGGTGTATCGCTGATGCGGACCACATTGTAAGTCAGCTGGAGAGAGAGATTTATGGTATCGCATTCAATGAGCAGATGCGGTTCAAGAAGGAATTGTCCACCTGCTTGATCGAATTTGAAGCTTGGTGGCAGGCAATCAGTGTTCAGGAGCTCCGGAAACCCACCGAACAGCGTGTAATGCATTTCGGATTTCCAAAGATGAGTCTCGTGAGCCATATATCAGAGTTGATTTGGGTGATAGGTTATGGCGACCATTGCACCACGGATATTTCTGAACAGCTACATATCGGCAATGTGCCAGAGGCATATTGATCTACCAAGAAGGTCAATTGCATTCGACAGATGCTCAAGCACAATGACCCGTCTACCAGCCTTGACTATATGGATAAGACACTCTCATATCTTGCCCTGCAAGGCTGGTACGATATTGACTCTGCAGAAGTTTTCAACCCACTATCCACTGCCGATAAATGGGGAAATACTCCCACAGCCCATCTTTTACACCTCCAGCATTATCAGAACAAGGCATCATTCCGCCCCGTGTCACCGCAGGTACATCATTCGAGAGAAACTCATATCCACCGAGTGTGCAGAAGTATCAAATTATCCTCAGTCAGAGATGCTTCAAATGATTTCGGAATTCCCAACTATGGACAGCTATTCCGTGCATGAATTGACGAGGACTGGGGACAGGAAGTAAGCGGACTGGTGCTCAGATATGATCCGAATGTACTCCTTGACATGGTATTTATTAAACATCAGAATTGGCTGTTGTACTACCGTCAACTATTTCACTGCCCTAAATCTGTGGAGTGTCTGGGACTTGATTGGAAGGTAGAATATACCGATGCCAACCAAGGGATCATGCCTGAATCTCATAACATCTGGGTCCAATATACGCAAAGTGACCTTGAAAACACCTGCCAAGGCCAAGTTCCTTCTTCTCCTGTATCATACTCCAGCTGGACGCCACTGAATCAGATCATCCAATTCCAGGAGCGCCTCCCTGCCAGAAAAACAGTATCGACCCTTTCTAAATGGTGCAAGAAGACTCAACTATGGATATTACGTCCTCAAGTTCAACAATATGCAGTGGTGATTCGAACAAAGTACACAGATCTGCATAGTTGGGCCGATTGTGTTGACGTGTTCATCTGGGCTGTCAAACAGACTGATAAGATGCATATTGTACCTGGTGGAGCAATTGTTGGACCAGCACATTTGGTGCGAGAGAATGTTGCATGAGATAGGATCAATAGTGTATGGCTTGTAAATCATCACGCGGATTCAGATACCCACTGGACTGTATATTAAGTTACAATGCCTGAATGAAGGTGTGCAGGAGGAAGATAGTTAATTGAATTGTACTATTGGATATAAACATTATGATAATCACTCCCGGAGAGTACGGCTCCAGGTTTGAGATTCACCAGAACAGTCCCCGAGACTCTGCCAATACTCTCAATCTCTGTGAAATTTGAACATTGTTATTGGTTGATTTTGTAGCATTTCGAAGCCAACTATACATTGTTTAGAATATTCTTGTATTCTGTTCCACAACTTCCGGAAAATTGGGGAGCACTGGTAAAGTAGTCTCGGAGCACCTGAGAGCTCATTGCTTTGTATTCAGCCTATCTGGGAGCATCTGGGAGCATCTGGAAGGATCAGTGTGGCTGTCCAGAGTTGCTGAGATGTTCAGGTGTGACTTCCAAACCATTTTACATTTTGCTGTTGTATGGTAAGAGAAAATAGATATGCCTGAGTGTCAGAAAACCAACACAGAGTGCATAATCTCACTTGGATATCCAAAGATGTATCAAGTCAGCCTCATGTCAGTATCAGTTTTACAAATGGATTCTAACAACAATATTGTCTGTGATATTGCTAACTGGCTACAGATTGGCAATGTGAAAGAGGCAAATTGCTCAAATAACTTTACCAATTACATTCAACAGATACTGAAGTATAATGACAGCTGTACCAGTTTTGACTATATAGTAGAAATACTGTAATATGTTATACTTTAAGGCTGGTACAATAGTGACTCTTTAAAACTTCACAACTTACTATCCCCATCGTATCAATGGCAAAATCCATTCACATGGCATGTTTTGCACATTCTCTATCATCAGGGTGAGCCTTTCTCCTTGCTGGATTACTACTAGTACATTATTTGGGAGAAATACAAATCCACAAAGTGTGCAGAAATATTAAGTAAGCCTTACAAACTCATACATCAGTAGCTGTCAAAATCCCCCTCCATGGAAAGCTATTCAGCGTTCAGATTTATGGCAGCTAGGTACATGCTGCTTCTGAATTGGTGTTTGGATGTAATTTGAAGTTATTCACAGATAGTATATTGATTACGCTTCAGATTGGGCCATTATGTTACAGTCAACTATTCCACAACTACACTTCCACTGATCATCAAGGAATCAACCAAAATATAGCATATTCCAATCCTGACCAAGCAATTGTACCTGAAGCATACAACATCTGGGTTGAATGTAAGCAAACTGCAGAGTATGAGCTCAATAACACCTTTTAAAAATGAGTTCCTTCTATTCCAACATCATATTCCCGCAGGACTGCACCTGATCAGATTCCATAATCGCAGTAGTACCTGCCAGACACAATAACTCTTTCTGCCTTGGCTAATAGATTCAAGAAGACTTAACTGTGGATACTACATTCTCATAATTATGAATATACATTGGTGATTCAATTAAAGTACAATGATCAGAATGGTTGGGCTGATGTGTTGCCAAGTTTATCTACATTGTAGAGCAGACTAATATATTGTAGATGGTACATTTGGAAGCAATAATTGGACTGGCATAAATGACACATAAGCATGGCAAATCAGATTATTTTGACTGTACATCACTTTCTAATAATCATAATGATATAGCCACATACAAGATTGAATATTAGTTACAATGCCAGTATCAAAAGGTACTGAAGTATGATACTGCATGCAATTATGGTGATCACACTCTGTAAGTATATTTCAAGGTGTGAGAAGCTCCAGAATGCGTTTAGGGAAATATCTATACTTGCAATAACAGTGAGATATTACCAACCTAATTACTCAATTTTGTCGCATTCAGAAAACAACTATACACTGTTCAGTTCTTTCCTGAATTGGATTCCACAATTTCAGGACTACTGAGAAATACCTGAATATAGTGTCAAATTATTTTCAGATACTTTGCATGTCATTCAAACCATCTGTAAGCATCAGAGAGTATCTTGGAGTATTTGAAAAGATCAATACAGTGTTTCAGTGTTGCTGAATTAGTCAAATATACAATTCGGATAATGGTGTATTATGCTAATATATCAATGAGTAATATGAATACACGGAACAGCAAATCTACTATTGGACAGATCGCAAATATAGCTAGAGCTAGACAAATCGCATTGGGGTATGTGTCAACTCTCAAAATACCGCCTGACTACATCAAAGTATTACTGCTAAAGATTTCCTTCTTGAAGTAGTATTGTGAGATCGGAACTTGCTTGGTCAAATAAATAGGAATGATCTTAAAAGGTATCTTGATTGTGTACATTGTTAGTTGACAAAATCCACAGTGATTCATTGGCAACTTTCATTCTACTCGAGACTCTACTGAATGGAACCCGATATCGTATCCAGCTGACATTTGTGCTAATTGAATGTACTAATATTACTCCAACTATGACCCTGATATAACTCGCTTGTGTTGTACTAGCTAGTGCAGTTGGTTATTAATTGACTTTATGTCAATATATCACATCATATCACATGACAATAGAAATGCCTTTGCTTATCCATGTACATACTCAAAAATGTGACTATCATCTACTGTATAATCCTTTCTTCGATATATGTCAATTAGACATTGAAACAAGTCAAGAGGTTCAGGTCAACTGAGAAATTCAGTTCTTTGGACATGGTATAACCATATCATTGTTGTAATGTATGAGATATTAATATCTTGCCAGCAGTAAGAAATTAAAAGAATATCTATATTACCCATAACAGACTGTAGGGATTGTTAGAGGTGGAAATACACATCAATAAGAGACATAACTCAATGTAAAATAGTCAGCACTAGTACAATATTACCACTCCAGAATCCAGACTTCCTATGACTAAAGATATACTTGACACTTGCATTCGGTTGGGCAGATTTTGAGTGTTGTTATCACATGGCATCTGGTCAGTTTCGAGTAGAGGAGCTGCCTCTACTTTACATCTTGTATATGTGTCAATTGGATGAACAGACAAGTCAACATATGTATTACCAATTGGGTAGCACCACAAGAAGTCAATGCACACTTCCCTCTGCAACACCATTGGACTAACAGGTGATGAACTCATTTGCATTGCAGTGTTGGTAATTATTAATCAACAACTATAAAGGAAGCACCTCATGTGGAGATGCAACTTGACATGCAGCTAACTGTGCTTGACCAGAATGATAGTGACATACTCCTTATGACTTGTAACACCATCTCGATTGCAAAGTTCAATGTGTCCAACTTCCAATACTTATTATGTCAGATGGGACTTCTCTCCAAGCACAAGCAGGAAGATGATCCAGTCATGGTGGAGGGTAAGCTCCCAGTTGATCTGGCAGATGATGCTACCACAATGGAGAAATTGGCACTCAAACTGCAGTCCAAAATTTGATAAAATAACACAATACTGCATGACTGACAATTCTGCTCAGCATGGAGTCAGGGCTGCAGATATGGTAGAAGGCTATCATTCTGGATGGATACTTTGTGAGAAATTCGCAACTATGTGGAAGTCAGGGTTGACATTTAATGGTACTCAGATTACGGAGGAGCTAGTAGGAATCAGGCTTGTCAATTATGACAATGGTAACAACTATGCTGTACATAATGGTCTGAACATGAAAGAGTGCAATGTAGACTCGGTGCCATCGATATCATTATTTGATACACCATGGAATTTGGGGAAGATGACCATTCAGAGACATGTCTGTTATCTCCTCTATGGAAAATTGAGGAATAATGATTTGCAGTTCACTCATCAACAACTGAGAGACAAGAATGTAATGGCAGCATGTATGCCTGATGAGATTTTGAACTAGTTATTTGAAATGGAGGTAGTCATCAAGTGTGAGAAACACCTTGGGCAGGAAGTGGTACTATTTGCAAATGGAAAGATAAAGCAAAAGGAAATGGCGAAGAATGTATGAGCAGTAAGGGGGATGAGAGTACTTTGAATCTAGGAGACAAGAGAAGTCAAAGGATGTTATCCAATGTGATAAGAGGCAGCACAAGGTTTCGAAATGGCTGAGCCTGGACTGCAATCATCCTTCTCTCAGATGGAAAGTGCCAAAACTGCACCCATGGCCATGGATCATGGGATTACCACCACTGAAGTTAGAGCAAAGACAAGTGTTATTTTTTAAATAACAAATTCTCCCAGAAAAACTCCCTTGTCCATGGAGAGTTAGTATGAGAATTGAGAATACATCAGATAAGAAGCTTAATGGCTATGAAATCACAATTGACAACAATGTAGCAGCAATGCAGAATGGTAACAGAGGTATGTACTGTCCTGTCAGGGTAGCCCTGGATTGTGAAGTGCTGTTCAGGTTGGAGAGAGGCCTGAGAAATGAATTGTCAGTCGAGAGATGAATCGGGAGGCAAGTGATATGCAGCACCAATTGTGATTCCTAGTGAGCACATCAATATGGATAACGGAGAGCAGGAGGAGCCGATGACACAGTAAACGTAACTTTGAATACAATTCATCTAGTGACAAACTGACCAGCAGCCAATCGTAATTTCAAGGGTGGAAATTTTACACACAGCAGGGCAATTTGTGAATTGATGGATGGCTGCAGTTCAGGTGATTAGAATGAACACAGAAGTAAGGAACATAACAACAGTAAGGATGAGGATAACGATATTCAGCTGGATATTATCCATAAAGTCAACAAATCATATGGCTCATATTGAATGGTATTGCTCATGTGAAGTGGTTTTGCTCATGTGAAATGGAAGGCCTGAATTGAAATATTTGGAGTGAGTGGAAAGTCCTTGTAGGTCCAAATCAGAGGAGAAGATGGGCAGGTCATCACGATCAGAAGAGTAGTTGACTGGACATCCACTCTGTAGACACTGACTCTGTATTTCCACCTAAAGCCATTGATAGTGTGCTGCAGAACAGATGTAATTTTGAAGTAGAGAACTTGAACATTTGTATTGTTGTTCAAACAATAAGTGTTTCAGAGGAGCTCCCATTTTGGAACCACATGGGAAAAGCTACCGGATTATCAGATTACTTCTGAGATCCTCAGTAACATATATAGTGCATTGGTTTGAATTGTTTAGATTCATGGTCATAATACCGGTGCAGAGGAGTGTTGGGCAGATTTTGAGTGCTGTTATCAGGTGGTGATGGGATAGTATTGTGTGGCCAAGCTACATTTAGTCAACATCTTGTGTACATGTTACAGAGATAAATAGACATGTTAATATACATACTACAAACTTGCCAGCTGCACATGAGGTTACAATATGTCTCTCTCTGCACCAGGTATTGCAATGTACATCAGCAAAAAACAATTCCGTCCAGCCTGGATGGCTCCGTCAGAGGTGATGCACTCCATCAGAACCGTCAGAGACACCCAAGTGGCGGCTTACGCTGCTCCCGGCATCAATACCAAGCATGGCGTTGCATATTGCTGTCCGATCGCAGTTTCACTGTTTCTTCTTGCTCTGTCAGTCTCCTATGTCAAATGAACACTCTGGCATTGTGCCCAACTGTAACTATAGGTCGGAATCGGTTGATTGGGAACGCGCTCGCATCGGGATTGCAATGTAATGAATGACGGTGCGGAAATCTCTCATCGTGTTCCTTGTACTTGAGCACAAAGTGCAATTCTCACTTTACTAAATATACAAATCATTCCAAGTCGCGAGATCTATGTGGCTATTGACATTCCATCGCTCACTCCATCCGTTTACTGTCGTACTACTAGTAGCTATCACTGGAAATATGTGCCCGCAGCCGACAATATTTCCCACGCTGAAAACTTGCAACACAATGGTTGGCAGTGCTTTTCTCACCTGTACAAATTTCGAGACGGGATCCAAGTTACCCAAGTTGTAAGCTATTATGGAGCGCACCAGGGCTATGCAGTACTCAATGGAAGTTCCATTTTCGTTCAGTAGCTTGATTTTGAATAGTCGTTGCAGTGGCCATCGGAGACACCCATTGAGCGCACCATAACACCTCCCTGGGCATCACTTTACCCACACCCTGTCATTTGTCAGTTCCCTCCACGCCAGCTCTGGCTTCCTGCGCATTGACACATCTGAGATATGCGTTCAATTTCTTCACCCTCAAGTTGAACCTGAATACCATGGTAAATACAGAGCTCCATTGCATGCAGTTGTTCATCCGATATATACGTCTGGTTACAACACAGTTGCTTGATAAACTCCCTCGTGCCGTTGTATATTGGCACATGGTGGGTTGCATCTTGCGAATTGTCAAGTAATGCTCTGAAGTCATTGCTCCTACCATCAGGATGCTTTCCATGAAGGTGGTTTTGGGGCCCCATGAATTCATGCTTTGCAGATGACTGGGAGCTCAGGGGGGCAGCCAGATCAGCACCGCAAAGGAGGATTTTGCAGGGGGCAGCACTGTTCTCCTGACGCTGAGGGAAGGTTTGGAGATTGAACTGCCTGATTTCCAAGCAGAGAATGCGACACTGAAACGTGATTACTTGCGGCAGGTAGTTGAGTTTGTGATTGGAGGCGTTCCAACCATCATTGAGGTTCGGTTTATGTGCTTGTTCCTGTCTCTTGGCAGAATACTGTTGCAAGGATCTGTATCCAAGAATCTGTTCAACCCAATGAGACATCAGGTGGATCTTGGGGATGTTGAAGTCAGCATCTAACTCCTTGGCAACATCTATCTGGGGGCTGATATAATCCAGCCAGACATTGATTTCGCCCCGCTTCTTGGGCGGAGTCCAAGTTCAACCAATTGTTTCCTAGTCTACCTTTGGCTTCTTCACGAGTTCGTTTGTCAGGGCATTGGCTTTGGCATTCACCTTTTTGCCAGCTTGCCCAAGTAAGAAACCATCTTTGAAGCTATTAATACAACCCAAGACATCCTCCATGTAGCTCAATGTTGCATCATCGTGAGATAAATAGTGAGTATACATATAGAATTCTAACAATGCCCATGTGCACTGGATTGCATGATTGAATACGACACACTGAGCGGGGCTTCCGCCTCGTAGGGTCTAGGTAAAAACTCCACGCAGGTACCGGTTCATTTCCTTCATCTCCTTCCCATTCCATTGAGAAACTTCCTCATATGACCTATTGTTTGGTGTGAGGTCATGGTAAGCAGCCACGAATAACCAGATTGAATTGTACTTGTCACGTTGTTCATGCGTCTTCATGAAATGGAAAATCAACTTCTGGAGGTGATCTGGCATGCCAATCACCATTGAATGGAGGAGGTTGGCCTGCGGGAGGTTGCTCACAATCCAGGGAATATGTCGAAACACCTTGAATGCTTGTTAAACATCATGCAACGAGAGTTCACAATCAGCTGCCTTGTTGTTGGCATTGCTGAGCGTTCTATATGGGTTGTGATCCTGCCAGGGGTGTTGCTTGTCAGGAGGGACAAAATCTCAAAGTTTGTTTTTTGGACACTCACACAAAAGACAGACATGCCACTCAAGATGGTGTAGGTCGCTAAACTCAGGGCAATCTGCAAGCCATGGTGCTAAAACCGGTTTGCAACGCCTGAAGTTGTCATCTGCGCAGAGCATGTTGCAATACCCGCTCTCGGCACTGGGATTCTGTTTAATGGTGAGAGGCTGGGGTTCCAGCTGGAGTACCTCATTCAGCAGCTCTCAGTTTATTTGCCACTGCTCATCCAGCCAGGACTGGGGAATATTGCCATTCTTGATCGGAATCAGCAGCAGAGCGACCATTACAACGCTGTGTGTTGATGGCAGCTGGCAGATCTTCGAAGAGAGATTGCCAATTGTCATATACACAGAACCACTATTATGTCTGGCCAACAAAATTCGACAGATGTGTTCCATCAGACACAAAATGCATGAGAACCAGTGTATCCCCCTCTCTGAGCGTTGACTCAACGTCAATTAGCACGTTATTATCCTCGAGTATCTCTCCTTCCCTGTGTCTCCCACCACCAGTCCACAGTGTGCATTTGGGTAAAGAGGCGTTTCTTTGGCGCATTGCTCTTGAAGCAACTCTGTGGGGTGTCAATGAGATGCTCCAAATAGGCTGGCTGCCAAATCAACCATCTCATACTGTTGGTGATGTCTTGACAGCAGTGGTTGATGGGGCTTTGGTGATTGTTATTCCATCTCATATCCTCGAGAGTGTGTAGTTGCAACTCCCCAAGAGTCTGATCATCTGGCATGCTAGCCATGAGCTGCTGGACACCATCCCCATTTTGGAAGATTCGGAAATGCAGAGCAGTGTTGTCTTCCTTCAGCACATAGTGATAGTACGTCTTCACGCCCTTCTTCTTGATCCCTCACTGAATATATTTGTACTCTTCATGCGTGGCCAACAGGTGGTAGGGATCGTTTTGTAGGTTCGTCTCAAGGCAACCCTGAGCATTGTGTTCCTATAGCTCAGCAATGAAATCACTCAGCACAGCGCCGGCGTGGGGGTTTGTATCTGTCTGCGGCAGAGGGGCTGATGGTGATTGAGACCCAAAGTGTGCGATGATGTCAATAGATTGCGAGGTAGGGACACATGTCCTAGTTTTCGACTGAATCTTGGTTAACGTTGAATTCTCAACACTTAGCAAGCTCAAAGCATCAGGGCGGGCCGTGAATAGTCAGAGTCTTCTGGGGTGAAACTTGAAGGTGTTCAGGATGTTGCAGTTCGATATGTTTAAGTTGCCAGCTGTCCGAGGTGAACTTCTTTCGGCAGGAAAATTCGCGGCAATCAGATGGGGCATCAGCAACGACCCTAATTTCCGTCTGAAACACCCGGGTGTTCCGGACGGCTCTGACGGCTCTGACGGAACCTCGTACACTCTGACGGAGAATTACACGCTACCCGTCGCCCAGGCGACGGGTCG
>Ga0307515_10001290_pt1 | contig 56888 bp, 47 predicted proteins | sample 17_EM_MG_FD_194513 | JGI IMG/M metagenome (GOLD analysis project Ga0307515, IMG submission 194513) | Populus trichocarpa ectomycorrhiza microbial communities from riparian zone in the Pacific Northwest, United States - 17_EM | ecosystem: Host-associated > Plants > Roots > Unclassified | place...
TGTCTCCCAGTACTCGTCCAAACTCGCTCCATTACGGCCTCCAAGTGTATCTCCAAACTCGCTCGATCACGGTATCCAAGTTCGCACGATCATGGCCTCCAAGTTCATCTACACACTCGCTCGATCACTGCCTCCAAGTGCATTCCAAACTCGCTCGATCACGCCCTTCAAGTGCATCTCCAACCTCGCTCGATCACGGCCCCGGAGTGTATCCCTGAGTTCACTCAATCCTGGCTTCCAAGTTTATCTCCAAACCCGCTCGATCGCGGCCTCCAGTGCATCTCCGAACTCGCTCAATTGCGGCCCCCAATTGCATCTCCAAACTCGCTCGATTACGGCCTTCAAGTGTATCTCCAAACTCGCTCGATCACGGCATCCAAGTTCGCACGATCATGGCCTCCATGTGCATCTACACACTCGCTCGTTCACTGCCTTCAAGTGTATCTCGAAACTCACCCGATTACGGCCTCCAAGTGCAACTCCAAAGTCGCTCTATCACGGCCTCCAATTGCATCACCAAACTCGCTCGATCACGGCCTCGAAGTGCATCTCCAAACTCGCTCGATTACGGCCTCCATAATGCATCTCCAAACTCGTGCGATCACGGCCATGGCGTGTATCGCTGAGTTCACTCGATCGATTTTCAGGCGCACCTCGAATTGATCTCAAGCACCGCCTGCAGCCAGTCCAGATATACCGTGTGTAGATGGGTAGTTATACAGATACATAGATAGGAATACAAACTGAATACATGAGTTTTAAAAATCGTTCAACGATAAGTAGTAGCTATGATTTCCAGGCGCACCAGCAGCGTTCCCAACGAAGACGTTGTTTTTCCCAGACTTCTCTACTGTGATTCGAGGTGCTCCCAGAGTTATCGCCGGCGCTCCCAGGGGTCTCCCCGGCACTCCCAGCTGCTCCCAGGCTTGTCATCGGCGCTCCCAGTTACTCTGAACGCCGGCAGGAATGCCATCCTAGGGTCTGATACTCTCCTGAAATTGACGCATCTAAGTTTACACTCCACATCTTCTCAGACACTCCTGGAGGCTTCCAGTGCCTAAAATACATTTTGCTGATGTTATCGCTGAAAAAGGAGAACCCTTAACACACATCGCCATATAAATCAACGCCGTCAGGTGCAGCGACCTCATCCTGCATGTACATATCCTTATCAGCATCAAGTTCTGAGTCATATTCGCAATCTGACTCGGTAGACCCGGTATAATTATCTGACGACATTGACATGGCAGGCGATGCTTCCAGCTCTTGACATACCCAGTTGAGTTAGCCCTCCGGATCCGAGTCTGCCTCGTACATTGCCATCTGCAACTGCAAAGCTATAGCACGAGAGATATTATCTCCCGCTGGGGTATGTTTAACAATTCCTTTCCGTATACCGTTTCGCTTCCCCTTCCCCTTCCCGGTCCTCCTCCCGTCCTTTGTTCCATTCTGTATCCCAGACCCTCTCTCACTGCCCAGAGTGTCCTCCTCACCGTCGCCTTTGTGATGGCCATTACCATCACCAGGATGGCTCCGCCCACCACACGGCGCTCCGTCATCCTCCCCATTCTGATTATCATCATCCTCGACGATTATCTCAGCCCAATTCAGTTGTCTACCGGCCAGGAAGTTGCCTGGCTTGTACTGCCCGCAGCTTGGTGGCTCAATCATTACCTTGAGATCATTACAACTGTACCAAGAGAAATGCTCGCCAGTGCGTTTAACCATTCCAGAGTTGGTTGTCTCCTGATTGGAGAGATCAACTTGATCCCTGAAGACCTGGTGGTTGTCCCACCTCCAATTGTTCATTTGATCGCGAGTTTTGTCAAACATTTGCCCCATACATATGTGGAACGCTACCCACCACTCCCGAAAAGGTAAACTCCTGCTTCTGGACTGGTGCGATGACAGCTGGGATTGTGTAAAGTGGCAAATCGTGACCGGAGCGAGGAAGATTATGTCATAAAAGATGTCTCCGGCCCTCCCATCCTGGAAGCCGCCGGCATTGTATATCCGTATGAGTCCACGAATGTCTTCCGAGTTGAATCCCTTTATATGATTATGATTCAACATCAGCCGTTGATTTAGAGCTGATGTTGGCACGTTTGTCCAAGCAGTTGCCATTTGCATTCGTTTAGGGCTGCCCTTTTGTGCCATCTCTACAAGTTGAAAATGAATCTACATCCGAGGCGTTAGCATTATGATACAGTTGAACATAGGGGAGGGAAGCGCAGACTGAATGTACAAAATTGTGTACGTTATCGGGTATGTTTTGGAACAAGAGACGTTGTTAGGTGTAAGTCACGTAATGTCGAGATAATTAAGGATGCGGGCGGTGCATGTCATTGCTGGCAGTGTGTTTAAGACTGGAGGAAAAGAGAATCGAGGGGTAGGCAAGATGATGTGATAGATATACTCGGGTTCCTGCGATTTGGTTCATATTTTGCGTTTTGTCGGTTACCCATCACAAAATGGCCCAGCCTTCGTCATGCACAACCCCCTGGCACTTCAGGAATGAGGAGCCTCGAGACGAGATATAGTACACGCAGCGAGGACAGTTTGCGACACTGAGTGTTGCTTTAGCCGGACATACCACAGTGACTGCTCAGACCTTGTGCAACTCTGAGCAAACTGAGTAGTTCTCAAGTTATCCCAACTGTACAACCCTCCAACATGACTACCAACGCCAAGCAGTGGAAAAAGCAAACACAACTGATGTCATTCAATACAGAATACATCATTGTTCGGTTTGTGATGCTTTTCGCTCTGCCAAAGAGTGGTTTCCACCGGGCAGCTGAAGCTATGCACAATCAATGATTTGAACAATTGTGGCCGGAACGATTGCAATACGATAATATTCCCGCCAAGATGGCATAAATACCCTTCAAGCCATGCAAATAGACCTTCAGACATTGCTGTGAAAGTAAATATAAATGCTCAGTTTCATCTGACTTTAATCTGATGGCAGTTAACCCCATAATTGAGTGCTTTTGAAGGGATCTCATTCGCGAGTATTGTCAGGGTTTTGAGTCTAGCGCAATCTACACTGCGCCTCCCTTTTCTGTTGAATCCATCCATGGTCACTAAACTAGAAGTCTACCTTGCTGGCCGTTGCATATGCATGCAGAGCATAATATTCCTACCTTCTTAACATAGAACATCTATATCAGATTATACCTTCCCATAGCCCTGACCCTGACACGACTCTGGTTGTACCAAATGTTCGAAGTCTTGCTTAATGTCAGAATCAACCAAAACATTGGCCTATTGGGAATTCGCAACTTCCGCCTGCTAAGAGACGTGTATCCATACCAGCTGGCAAGAGGGATTCCTCTCAACGAGGGAGTTCCATACCCTCTACAACCCAAGCACAGAACTCCACCCACTCATCTTCGCTGTACAATTCTCGCATTGCATATATCACTTTACTCATGACTTCCACCAAGTCTGCTACACAGCGACAGTCAATAATTACTCCAACTGCCACGCTGGGTACAATCAGTCGTAACACACCAGCTCCGAGTGGAACAATACAGCCAGACTCAATGCGTCGTGTTCTATCCAGCCCCGCAGCTGGCATTGCTAGCACTCCCATTCCTCTTAGCACTCTTGAAAACCTGCCTGCCCATATACTGAAACCAGAAGCCTGCCCAATCATTACAAATTCACTGTGAATGTGAGCTACTGAAGAGAATCTGAGACAGAGGCAGCGGCAATTGCAACCGCTCAAGGTGTCTACATCTCAATCAATGTTCTCCGGTAGTCGCAGTATCCATCGATTTGGCCACACAGACATGATGCATCTTGTATTTGCAACTCGCAGACTCCTGGAGGTCAACATGTGGAACAGACGGCTGTGTATCAGTGCAAGCAATTTGGAGAGGGTAAGTTATGCAACGCGTTGTGTTGCAAAAGCATTAGCTGCAGCCACACACTGGCAGGTAGTAGCAGTGGTAGCAACGGTTCGGGTTAGCTGGCTAGCGTTCCAGGTTCAGACCTGGAAAACAGTTCATTTGGTTCGAGAACCATCCAAAAACCCGACCTGCAGCGTCTCGGCGGGCCAAACCCGGACCTGTGCCCATCAACCCACCCACATTGCTGCGTCTGGCTTGACAAGTCAGTTCCAATCTTTGGTTGTGTTTTTCGTGTTTTTCTATTTATGGTCGCATATAGATACCCTACTGCTAATCTCAAAATGTTAACTTTCGCACACCATTCTCCTTTGTGGATGAGTCGACCACATTTATAACTCGAAACGAGTGACATAACCTCGATTGCCGCATCCTGAGCATGATAGTCATCGGCGCATCAACGATTTTGGGTCTTGATTCATGAGTAACATAGGTGGCGATTGGATGCAAACGATCATGAATGTGGTATTGGTCATCTTTTAAAGCAACAGAGATAGTAACACCCTCCCTGCGCAAGTCTGAAAATGAGTGTCAACAGAGCGTCAATGATTTTTAGTCTTGTCAGTCAGGTAATTGAAAAGAGACTTGTCGATTGTTATGCATAACCAATGTATTGGCCGCCTTTCCAGGCTAAATCGAAAGCGACATGCTCCATGCCTGATCTTGAAAATCAGCTTCAACAGGCCGTCAACGATTTTTGGTCTTGCATGATGGTAACTCAAAGCGCAAGATGGGTGCTGATGGCTATATATGAAGGTTTGACCGGTTTCATTGACCCAAACGTTTTGGATCACTGAGTTGCAACATTGAATACAAAGTAAGTTGTGATTGTCTGGGAGGTTGTTGTGGGAACACCTCTTGCTTATTTGCCTATACAGGCTGCCATAACCTTCTTTATAGATGTTTCCAATTATTTACCACCATGATTACCCAAGATTGAACGCCAAAAATCATTATGGCTCTATTGACGCTCATTGTCAAGATGGTGCAGGGAGAGTGTCGCATGTTCTGTCTACATTAGAGGCGGCCAATACACTGCTTATACATAACAACGGGCAAGTCACTGATCAACTACCTGAAATACAAGACCAATATTCACTGACACTCCATTGATGCTGATTTTCAGAACGGGGCAGGGAGCAAGTTAATTTCTCTTGGGCCCAAAAAGGCGGCCAATACAATGATTATCGATAACAACAAGTAATTCACATCATATTAATCTGACTTACAGAATGAAAAATTGTTGACTCTCAGTTGATGCTCATTTTGCCACAGGCATTTCCGCATTACGCAACTATTTACTTGGGCATACAATATCAATTACAGTGTTTTGGCAGTCGTTCTATCCTCGTCATGTATGTTTTCCTTTATCACTACATTGTTCTTTAATTGTGCATATAAATATATCCTTTAAAATATACTTTAAAGTGTCTGCTAATGGTAGATAATGGTAATGCACAAAAATCCCATTCCATTCAAACAGTGGTCGTCTTCACCCTCAGATTCACTTACAAGGCTGATGTCATCTTTACAATCCATGTCAGCAGTCTTTCTATGCAGCAGATAGTGTACTCTGCATATCTGGAAAAAAATCTTTGTCGCACTTACTATCCTTGGCTTATGCATTATGAATGCCAAATCGAGTGTGTGGAAGTGGAGAGTGTATATACAGACACTTGGGTGGCATACCTTCGATTTCATGACGTTCATTTCCGCCGGTATCGCCTGGTGGCGCAGGTGGCCTTCGGGGCGGACGTGGCCTTCAGGGCTGTGGTGCCACCAGTTCTAGTCCATGTGCGGTGGTTCCTTTGTTCCTGAAACATGTCTGTCGATTCTTTGCTGTACCATTTTGGCATGGAAGGCAGCCGGCCGTGTGCTATTTATAAACCATTGCCAGTTGTTTTTCTATCCCAGCCGTTACCTTCTTCCACCCAGGATACTCAACTCGTCACTTCTTCTCTTTTCAGACTCCGGCACGAGGTTGGTTAATTAGTTGTTGCGTTTCCTCTCATGTGGCACAAGAAAACCCTCCTGTCGCCATTTTCGCCCTATTCATGATGAGGTGCATGTTAGACTGTTCCAGCTGTACCCGATCTCCTTGCCTCGCCATACTCGCAGATATGTTGAAAACCTACAAGAAATTGGTTCCTGCTTCTAAAAGGAAGATTCGGCAATTACCTCAACCATATACTACCCTGGCACCTCCCCTACAGTCTTGAAAACCTGTTTAGTCCACTCCTGCAGACCGTGATCACGAAATTTGTACGAGAGCATCCCAGAGTTGACGACATCATGATGTTCGATTTTGCGGACTGTCCCGACAAATCCCTTCTTGGACCATGGAGGTTTGCCCTTGCGGGTAGTGATAAATTCGTCACAGAGCTTTCTGCGTACACCTGCTGTACATTATATTCTTAGTTGACAGCCATCTATATGAATGTGGCGCTTGTTACAGCCGATTGCATGCTGCTGCCTGTTATTCTTGCATCCGGTCCAAGGTTTATTTCTCAAATGTTCATCCTGGCACATTGCTCAGTGGGTGCAATTGCAGCATTGCAGTGGACAAACTGGTGTCTGCGCTGTTGCGGAATGTTACCCTGGGGCTCATAGGATGAAGCATCCGCCATTTGGCTCGATTGAGATTGTATCACACCGGACTGAGGTCTTTCTGGAGCGATGACTTGCTTTTGTGGAAAAGGTGAGGAAGATGATAATGAAAACTGGAAAGTTCTGAGGAATATATCGTAAGCTTCAGGTCACAAAGGAATGATTGATTGTCAAATTCCACAGACTACTTAAGGTATATCTTGCTGCCAATTGTGGCAAGTTGCAGGCGATTCCAACGGTCCCATGATTTGCAGTAAGTAAGGCCGATGATATATGCTTGTTTGTGTGCAGAGATACATTGAAGTGAACAACAGCTGATATCTTGTGTTTGATTGATATAAAAAAGAAATTCTAAGAGGGAAAGGTTGTCTGGTGATGGTTCTTGCAACACAAAGCCGGGATCTTACACGAAACAGCCGCTAACTATTATGTAATAATGTACAATTAGCGTTACTATTGCAATTGAAATGAACGTCAAAACAAAGATTTTGATTGGTTCGAGTTGATCAAATGTATGAACCTTGACAAATATGACTCAGCTTGGCTGCATGTGGTCCATATCTTGGTACATCCAACATCTCGCCCAACGACAAGATCAACACACAATACAATGCAACATGCTCCTACAAAGAGCTTTTCTCCACTTTGAGCTGGCACATTCTACAAATCAACTAAGCAATCCACACATTGACGGCATCATGCAAGATCGGCTTGAAGGCAGAAAGGGGACGAGCCTTGGGAGCATTGCACAGCTTGCGATCCAACAAGAAGCTTTCTGAGGAGAAACCACAGGAAACGCACTTTTTAAGCAATGACAAGAAAGCGACATGGATTGAGGATTATGTGGATGGAGAGACCACTGTGGCAAGAAAGCGAGTTCAAGACGCAGAAACAGCGATTATGCAAGAGCTGACCAATATGACTACAGCTGAAAATGTGGGGACGACAACTGGATAACCTGAAACAACTTTTGAAGAAATATTGAATTCTATCGGAGACAGTCTGAGTGATCTTGCAAGTTCCGAAGAAGAGCAGTATGGAGAAGTCAAGGAAGATGATAAAGAAGATTCAGAGCTCGGTAAGCTGAGTGACGATGATGAATCTGGCTACGTGATGGCGACAATCTCCAAATCAGTACTGGACCGCTTGGAGAGTTTTCTGCAGAAAAAGATGAAGCTTGACGAATTGACCCAACTTGGTTGGAGGGATGCAGCCAAGCACATTTGTGACAGGGATATGAAGTATGGGACTACCGACTTGAAAGTTCTGGCATTTGTCAAGCCCCAAAAAGACATGACTGCAGCCACACCATCGCTGAGAACATTTGGAGAGCTTATGCAGACTCTAGACATTGTCTCACACCAATCGCCAATGACTGCAGTGACTTGTTGACCATGAAGTAGTCAAATGTAGCTGGGTTCAAGGAAACCACAGTAACACAAAGTCATACCGGTGTATTCGGGTGATGCAGCAACTGATTTGATGTGGATTCAGGATTCGAAGCCTGTTGAACCCATAAGATGTTACCCCTGCATGTAGCATCCCTAATAAATTACAGTATAGAAATCGGATATGGACCAAGATATGGTGACAGCACTGACGTTGCTGGAGGTATAAATAGTCAAATTGTTAGTTTTGATGCCCTCTCTCACTGGAAAGCAATTTGTGTACCTACTTTGCTGGGGGTCAGCTTTTTCCCGATTTTGTTGACCAAATTGTGAGACATATTATTTCATCGGTGTCTGTGCAACAGTTGAATGGGCTATGCTAATGTTTTAGGTTCTCTATCTAGTTGATAGACGGATAGAAAACCTCATATCGACTTGCCTGTTACTGTGAAATTTTAAAGCAACACCTAAAACAGAGACAAAATTGACAAACAAAATTGATCTCAGTAATGTCATCTGGGTCATCAGACAAGCGGTCTGTGCACAGGCTGAACCCTGATCAATGGCAGCTGTTATTGAGCATTAGTTCATGTAGCTCACGGCATAACTCTCCGCTCAGATGTGCTGTACTTAGCCGAGCATTTGAATATTGCCTATGGTACCTCATGGAAATCAAGGAAAACAAGCTGGAAAAAGAAAGGTCAGGATGTCAGGCTCTCTATGTCTAAAATTTGTTGATGGATCTGTATGCTGTAATATAACAGCTGAAAGTGCAAAACCGGGATGGAGCTACATCATTTATCAGACTGATGACATGTATAGTCGTGGCTCCGATACTCAGAGGCCTTGATGCTTTTAGATGGAAATCATTCTATCAAGAAACAGTATAATGGCTGTCAAGGATGCCGGCATGATTTTCAAGAAAATGTTTGCGCACCAAATGACTGGTGGTATGTCTCTAAGGTGAGCGTCAACGGAGCGTCAATGATTTCAGTTTGATTTGTTTGGCAATCCAAGGGTTGCATAGTTACATTAATCCAAAGAGGAATTATTAGCCACCTTTAGATGCAAAAAGGCAAGCAACTGAATTGTTGCCCCATCCTACAAATGATCGTCAACGGAGAGTGACCAATCTCTTGTCTTGCAACTTGGATAATGACTGAGCTGCGCGACAGCATAAAGCCATAATGACAGTGTTGGCAGCCTTTATGGGCACCAAGGCCAATAACCATATAGCTACTACCTCCTAAAAATGAGCATCACCAGAGTGTCAAGGAGTTTTGTTCATGCCTCATGGATATTTCGAGGGCTGTGCGATGGTGTCTAGCTATAATCATAAGATTGGCCGCCTTCTGTGCAGAAATGGCAGTGACAATATCATTACCACCGCGTAAAAATAAGTGTCAACAAAGCGCCAAACATTTTGGGTCTTGGAGCATGGATCATACTAGGGCCATGCGACTCCATACACCCATAATGATAATATTGGCTGCCATTCTAGGCTACAATGCTAGTGACAAGATGGCTACCACCTCCTAAAACAGAGCATCATCAGAGCGTCAACGATTTTTGGTCTCACATCATGGATAATTCAAGGGCCATCTGACTGTATACACCCATAATCATAATATTGGACGCCATTCTAGGCAAAGATGCTAGTGACAATATCACTACCTCCTCCTAAAAATGAGAGTGAATGTAGTGTCAACGATTTTTGGGCTTGCAGTTTGAATAATCCGACAGCAATGCAATGGCGCTGACCCGTAATCATACTATCGGCTGCCAGTATGGGCAAAAATGCTAATGATGATATGACAACCATCTCGTCTTTGTATGTCCCTGAATTCAACTTCACCAATATCCATCCGATGTCGCACAGGTCTAACATTGTTTGTTTCTTGTAGCTCTAAAGTCAATATTTATGTACCAGTGTACTACCTGAGTACAAGGTATCTTTTGGCAGTTACCCATATCGAATTACCCAGTATTCAATTTCCTACTGCGATAACAGATACAAAATCTCTAAATACCTCGTTGTGAGAGGTCATGATATCTTCAAAAAATGAACGTGTCTTTATACGCAATTTAAGTGACCTTACAAACCAAATAATCTTTGATGCTTGGTGGGCTTCACTGAATATAGGCTCAAAGCGGCCTATTACTTGGAATAACTCTAGAGATGCACCTTTGTGGAGATTCTATTTACACAGTGGAAGTGAGGAGACTGGCAGCCCCAGTATCATATGTATTGTTTGTCATCAAGTTCTTTGCCATCCATGAGAACATGGGACTAGCTCACTGGGCCAATACTTGCTTGCAAAAGCACCAATTGCAAAGTTTAACAAATTCACAGGGTAAGAAGTAACTGCATTAAATACTTCAACGGTCGATTAAACTGCTTTGAACCTGCTCATGTGCCAAAGAAGTCAAGGTATCCCGATTGCAAGTTTCTGACAGAAAGTCGAATTTCCGATTCCGGTTTTACGTATACTGACTGAATTGACAGACAAAACGCTCTACGCTTGCAGAAAAGGACATTCAAACTGCCGAACTTCACCAACACACCTGGAATCACTACCACATGTTAGGATTTGTTTCCGCTGATGTTCCATGGAACGCCATATCTAACATCAAACTATGAGAGTGATACAATGCATTACAAATGAAATTGGTGTTACCGTCAGTCAACACTCTGAGTAATATTGGCTGGAGGGAATACACACTGACAGTGGATGCAATTAAAAAGCAACTGCCATTAAGAAACAAAGTCGGTTTAGCTTTAGATGGATGGACATCGACAAACAAATTAGCAATAACATCGATGATTGCCTATTATCTTCAAGAAAATTCGGCTTTGCGAGAAGTACCACTGGCATTCGATGAGGGAAATAGCCCATTCTTTTCCCATCTCTATAGCTCATTAAGCATTAGAGGTGAAGCGTCAGTATATGGGAGCAAGGCTAGCCGAATATTTGAAGGAGGCTCTTGACCGTTGAGAGTGTCTTACAGCCGTTCACATGGAATTACTACCACTAACACTTCCTCAAATTACTAGATGACCCGGCAATGACAAACTACCCTTGAGGCCTCCGGAATCGAGTGGCCTGCATTGGGAAACTACATACCATGCATGGCTCACGTCATTAAGCTTGCTTTGGGTGCATTTCTGAGCAGTGTAGGTGTAAAAGACCACACCAGGTCTTGGAAAGCTCATGAGGGTGATCAGCAATTTGGAGAGAATGAAAGCACAGACATTGGGAACAGTCAAAGACTTCAAAAAGAGGGCAATGCAAGAATCCACAATGTGTCGGCCTTGAGACCAGGTTTGGCAAAGATAATTGAGAATGTATGTTTTTCAACACATTTTGAAAGTGCTGAAACTGACCTTCATAAAGCAGAAAATGCTTTCTGAATTGATTACACTGACACCTGGTCGTCGAAACGAATTCATTGACTGTCAAAAACTAAAGTCCGCAACACAGTACTATCCATTATGGATGTGATGACACATTGGAACTCGATACTGGAATTGCTCGAGCAGGCATACCAAATACATGAATTCACACACCAGTGGCTTGTAAACGCAAAATACAGCAATTACCAGCCACTCTTCACAACACAGGATGAGTGGACAATTGTCAAGTATGTCACCAAGGTTTTATGGCCATTCTGGTACTGGACCATGTGTATGTCGAAACGGCATACTGTCACTCTGCATCACGTCACTACTGTCTACAATGACTTGTTTGATCACCTGGATGGCGTGATGCAAGCTTTGGCCAAGATGATGACACCATTGTAGGAAGAGTTATTCTTTGCTGTGAAGCTTGCACGGCAAAAGCTGTCCAAATATTAAACTAATCTGACTGCAATGACGGGAATGATGCTCATTTCGGCAAACATCCTTGATCCTTTCCAAACGCTGCAATCGTTTAGCAAGTGAGACAAAGGAATGGTTATCAATCGTGAACATGAGACCTCTTATACTACGCAATACCAGGAGGCCTTTCTGATGAATGTGGAGAACAAATACTGTGCTAAACACTGTCGTTTGCCGGTTACTGAATCCAACAACAAAACGATCAACATCGTAAGCTTCTACGCAATGGCTTCAAGATTTGGTAAAGCTTCTGATGTTTCATCTGATTTGTCCAGCGATAATGAAGACTAACTGATGACTAGCAATGTGTCCGCAACGACACCCGGACGAAGTCATTGTGCAGCATCCTTATTGACTGCCATAAGGCTCTATTTGAATTCATCTCTTGATTTAACACAGCACTGGGGGCAAAATAATCGGAATCTTAATGATTACCACTCCTACCCAATGGAGATTAGTAGAACATTTTGGTTACTGGATATCACCCACTGGTGGCAGCAGCAAGAAGAAACGCACTCAAAGTACACTGATCTCTCCAATGTGACTTGCGATATTTTCTCTATCACACCTCACAGTGTCACAGTGGAGGTTAGGGTATCCCTTGGGCGAGATCAGATCGGGTGGAGGCAGTCGAAAACCACAGCCAAGACTGTTTTCACAGAAGTTGCAGTGAGGCAGTTCGCTAGAGCCAATACCAGATTATTGGCTGGCGATGACCCGGTATCAGATAAAAGCAGCACTGATAATGACATTGAGATGAAGAGAGACGTTGAGGAAAAGAAGTTGCATTGAGTGGCAACAGTCCACAACTGTTTGGAGATGTGGCAGGGTAGCCAAAACCTATGAGCTACAAAGAAGGAATTTTGTGCTCAAAATACACAAATGACTGCCGTAGAATACATTTCAGATATTGAAGAGATCGTCAAAGCATCGTGGTCAAAATTTCAACCTAATGGTGCGGCTGCATATAAATTGTTGGAAAAATCACCTTTGCCACCAGCATTGGCTGCAAAGGTCCTCCCTGGAGGACAAACTCAAGTATTGAATATCAGCTGAATCAAATGAATCGACCACCATCCTGCCAAAAGTGATGAGGATAGCTCACCCAAAAGCGTTTCAGACACCGAAAATTGGCTTAACTGCAATGGGCACTTGGATAATTCAAACCACAGCAAACATGACTGGGAGGCAGACAATGAATCAGATATGGAACAGTACAACAGCAGCGAGGAATCAGAAGCCCCCGAGCAGCGGAATGTAAGTGCTGCACTGAAGCTTCCTGGATTGATCTGGCGTATACAACGATCACAGAAGCCAGTTGAAATGGCGTTGATGACTGTCAATATGATGGAAACGAGGAGGAATAGTGGGATCAAGAATAAGTCGGACAGAATGCGTCACTGTAATCATGCCAAGTTCGTTATGTAGTTTGACCGAGCATTGTATTTAGAGATATATTGTGGAATAATATTGACCAGTCGCATGAGGATATTGGTTAATAACCAAAGCAATACTGGGAAGTATGCAATATTGGACATGATATATAAACTGGAGGAGAGCGACTAGTGCTAGAATATTACTGGGCTCGGCGTTGCCATTGAGCCAAGTCCAAATCGCGCTGAAAGGCTTCCACAAAGATCAAATATTGATGATTGCAATTAGTTACGGCTGCAAATCTTAACTACACGGTACATTCAAATGAGTGTCAATAGAGCCTCAACGAGTTTTAGTCTTGTAAGTACGGTAATTGAGTGGTGATGTAATCGGTGCTATCCATAACCATCATACTGGTAACCATTTTTGGCCAAAGAGTGAACAACACAATCACGGCCCCACTCTGAAAATGAGAATCAACAGAGTGTCAATGATTTTCACTCATGTCAGTAGGGGAATTGAAATGTAACCTGGTCGCTGCTATCCATGACCGACTGAATGACAGCAGTTCTTGGCAAAACTGTGCACGACACAGTCACTGCCGCATTCTGAAAATGAACGTCAACGGAGCATTAACGGTTTTTGGCTGTGCATCGAGTCAAACCTAAGTCGCGATTAGTCGCAGCCATTCAGATATGAGGTATTAGCTGCCTATCAAGTTAAAAATAATACTTACACGCTTCCTGTCCCATCATGAAATGAGCGTCATTTGAGTGTCAACAATGTTTAGTGTTCAATCTTGGGTAATCTGAATGTCGCAATGTGATAATAATTCATAGAAAATGTCATGGCAGCCTTTTCATTTGAACCAGTGCAAGACACATACAGTACCCCATCATGCAACGTGTCAATGGAAAAACACCTTTTCCAACATGATCAATATTGCAGATTGCAATACATTCAAAAAGAGATTGTTTGCTGTCGAATGTCTAATTTTAATAATACTCAATTCTTGAACTGCAAAAACAAGAACATTATATAAATCTACAGACAGACCCGCTGGGGAACCTGCAAGGAACCCGGCCAATTCACACGAGTTGGGAGATTTGCCTGGAACAAGAACCTAACTGACTTTTCGGGTGTATTGACATCACGGACTGCCAATTTGTCACTGCTTCGGTCCGGACCCACACCCGGACCCGAAGAGAAGGTCCGGAAGTGTTGCTAATACTAGTTAATAGAGATGTACTGGAACCCTGATATGCAGCAACATAACATCTGGTCGAATGCATTCGTGGCATGCACAAAGGGGATCTTTCTCATGGTACGAACAATCAACGGTACACAGTTGATATTACACGATCAAACCAGTACCAGGTTCGCGTACAAGTCTATATGTTTAAATCGCATTTCATTTAATCAGCAAGGGACAGCATTATAAATCTATATGATCTCTACCAGTTCGAATCCGGTACAGAGTGTTTGGAATTCATTGATTCCCTGCTGGTAGTCAATAAGTATCTTTTTCGGGTAGCAGAGCATGTGGGAGGTGGTGTACGCCGTCCAAATCCAGCACAGAGACAGTCAAAAGCTGACAATGAATGGCTAGTGTCCGCTTTACTTCCAGGCGGAAGCACTGCCACAGATTATCTACATCACATGTTATCATCAGGCCAATAACTGGGATAAGTATGCTAATCAATTGTATAATTCCATGATTGACAACAAGGATGGTCATATACCCTTGCCACTTTTCATGTTGACATGTACCGTGCTGCGTCATCCTCTCCTGGAGTGGCAAAAGAATAAAGTTGTTCATCACAAATCCTCAAGCCTCCAACTCAAAGCTGAAAGCGGACATACCTGAGCGCTCGAACTAGTTCAACCACAAGAATCACAGTGGTAAGATCGCATTCAGCTGCGCTGTAACAGGTCGCAAGTTGTTAACCTAGCATGGCGTTGCAGACACCTATACGTTCTTGATGAATACCGGGAACACACTGCCGGACAGCTACCAAGAGAGGGTGTATAACAACACCCATGCTACAGAGAAGCGTGAAATCCAACAGGCGGAGAACCAAACACCTGCCTTGGTGATCAGAATTGAATCATTGCATGTTGGCAATGCTATTTTTCTTGGTGATTTGGCCTCCGAAGTGGAGCTTCGGGAGCCTGAGATCAAAAGCACTGACCCACACAGCCCAATGACCAACATTTGTATGGATGACGAACATTATTCTGGGATGCAAAGGGGCAGCAGGGATTTCGAAGATGAAGATGATAAAAGCGACAATAGCGGAACCATCCCCAGCACCAGCCAGCCATGAGGGCCTGGGACGGAACTCGAGAGGATTGCAATGGGAAGCAGTAATGTCTACTGGCATGAGGATGAGGATGGCTACAATGCGGATCCGGATGAAGAGGAAGATGTATCCCCAGCCTATGATGGATCAATGTAGAATCTGGAGGACTGAGGGCATAGTAGATGTGACATGGGAACCAGTGATATCGATGGGCATCAAAGCGAGAATGGCGACAATGCGGATGCGGATGAGCAGGAATCCACATCCCCACTCGATGATGGTTTCATGCAGAATGTTGAGGACTGAGGGCATAGTACTAGACTGTGTGAAGATTGGGGTGTATATTTCAGACCTGTAAAATACGATGATTGCAAAGCAAATGCAAAGGCAAGCAAGGTATCTGAAGCGAAGACTACATTGCAATATGTCACAAAATCACCAAGCTAAACATGTAATGAGTGAGTGCAGCATCCGATATATAGCAATAGTGGAGAGGTAAAATGTGGCTATTGGCTGAAGAAAGGCATAAACATCAAACGGCATTGTGTGAATGGCTACAGCATAACTGCAGCCCCAGCGAAGACTGTCACACAGGTGTCGTTCTGATGGTACGTATACCTGGCGTAATGTTTTGGAGCTGAGTATGCAATGCAAGGCATCAGCTGGGTGATAGGAAGTGTGAAATTCTCATTTCCGGGGTACCAGGTTTCGTGAGAGCAGGCAGAGCTGTCCGGAACACCCTGGTGTTTCAGACAGAAACCCAGGTTGTTGCTAATGGGCTTTACTGGAGTATATGACTGTTACAGGGGTTCTTAATCCCAATTATCAATACAACATTTATTAAGTTAAGTACAACTGCCTTTCCATTTCCTCATTCTCTCCTTGTTTCTTCCTGAAACTCCACCTCTTGCCCCTGTCTGGCAGGAGCTTCCAAATCACATTTCCTGCAATGGCCGTCTCCCAAGTACACAAAGATTATGCGTCTTTATCAACTAACCAGACATCAGAATACTTTCGAATGGTTGTGTGCCAGAGTTGAGATATCTCAGCACAATGTTGCTTATATTCTCAAGTTCGCAAAAATGTGAAACCACCTGTTAAGGGTGGGTTAAAGTGGCTCTTCCGATTGAAAAAGAAGATTGCCGAATGACTCGACAACCCGTTGCAGTGCCAAATTGGCAGGTTTGTAATGATGTCAAGGTATCAAAAGTGTAGTCACAACTATTTATTCGAGAAGTAATTTTAAGGATTTTTGATCGATAGAATTCTTAATAATATTTTTAGATCGTCTTCGGTGTTCTGACTGTTGACTGTGCATTCCTGCTTGCGCTTGTTCTCTCCTTTGCCCGAGCAATGCCATCTCTGTGTAGTCATCTTTGATCGTTTGTATTCCCATTCTTTGATACTATGACTATGATGATGGCACCAACTCATTTATGCAGATGAGGTATTGAAGCTCATGGCACCTCATAAGAATCAAGCCATCGATTACTTGGTAGGGCTTCATTTATTGTATCTGATGAAACTTCAACATTGATATCACCCAATCAGATTGCTTCAGTAGTTGGAACATCTGCCAAGCTTGGTTGGTAGTGCTGATCACAACTTAATGTATCACCTTAAAGCTGTTTTGGTTCTGTTATAAATTAACTCTGCAACCAACAGATACAATGCCAATGAAGAATTGGATGCGTCAACTCATATCCTATGTGAGTCTGACATTGCAATGCATAGTAACTCACTCGATTAGGCAGGGTTGCTTCAGCCATCTTATATTCAGCCGACATGGTAATTCCCTCAGTCACACCATGCTTATGCCAAGACTATTCTCTTTGACCAGGGAGTGCCCAGGTTCTTCATATAAATTGAGGGAATAGGGTTGAGATCCCACGCACTCGTATATGGACTGGTGACGGCTGTCTCTGATGAAACATGTCGAACTAGTTTGAGGGTTCATGCATGTGGTTGAAAATTATAGTCACAGCGAAAACAAGTGTTTCCGCTAAGGAGTCACAACTGCATCAACCTAGGTGAATCCACTAAGTACCTGTAGTACATATTGTTTCCACACACAACCCCTCTGAATCCCCACTAAAGAACATAGTGCTGATCTCCATTGCAGGTCATCAAAAGGTGTTATGCATATCATGTGACTAGACAGAGAGTAAATTTGTAACATAAATTCATATAGCTAATGCAAGAGTGATGTTTGTTGCTATGGGAAAACCCCAAACAATGACATATGTTCCCTCCATGCAGGCTATTGCATCAGGAACTCAATGCATTCAACAGTATCTCAGCAAATGCAACATGTGTAATCATCGTAGTGAAGATTGTTTGGATCAGACAAACAATTATAACACACTTTTCCTCCTTTGCGTCAGTTGATGCCCTTCACACAGGATATTTGATTTAACCTTTTCAATATAGTATGGGAGAAGGTGAAGTTGTTGACAGTTGACCTTGTAGGGTTCTTGAAAGATCATTGATTGCACCTCTGCAGAAGGTGTACTTGACGCATCGATGCCCAAAACGATATTCCAACTTTGGAGAAAATCGTGACCCTTGATCAATTTCATCGATGAAAAATCTATATATGCGTAACTAATTGGCTTGCCAGATGGACCAATGTCCAAGTGTGGAGTACCTCAAGCACACGTCAAAACTGGAAGTTGCTCTCGATTGATACATCCATTCTTGCAGAGCGTATCTGTATCACTGGAATCATCGTTGGGAGAGTAAAGAAACAGATCATGATGTGGTTCATGACCACATGCACTTAGAATACGATCATGCTTAATCATAAAACCATCCTCGGGCAGTTGTTCTACTGGTACATATACAATCCTCCCATTGTGATTGCGACTGAGCTAGGTGATGTAGGAACCGAAGCAGGAGTACTTCTTTGAGCCGTAAAGACGCTGTTGTCCAAGATGCATGTTCTGCTAGCAAATTGACATGGTGCGACAATATGAAGAAGAGTGTTGATGGTCTGTTAGTGCAACATACCCTATCAAGTTGGCTGGTCCTTGGCAAAAGCTGCACCTCGATGTACATTTGCCATACAGGGGTCATACCACTTTCGCAGGGTTGCTCTTATCCTCTTTAACAGAATTGCGAATTGTGTAATTACTCTCTCAATTTCAATATTTCTCGGCTTTCGAAATGTATATCACATGTGAATTCAGCTTGTCATGGCAATTGTTTTGCACCCTGGCAAGATGCTCCTATGCTCATTGGCTGAATGAGGGTTGCCCCATTATGTTAAGTTCTGACCATTTATGAAGTGTGTATTCTCCTTAAATAGCAGCCCTGCAATGTAATCAGGGGGTACAAGAGCTCGTGCACCGAACAAAGATTCAGATATGTGGGCAGAGCCTGGTGCTAGTTGCCATTTTGATTATCTTCAGCATTTAATTGGCGAATCAGGGCACTTAGATGATGCTAAGCAACTTGCCTTCGAGCTGCAATGTAGCCAAAATCATATCTCTGTATCAAGAAAATCCTCCAAGCCCATATATATCAATGCCTTGGCTGCCCAGCTTGCTTACAATCTCCACATCCTTCGACACACTCCCCTCACCTCTGCTACTTCATCCCATCACTCTTCACCATAAATTCAACACTCCTCAAGCTTGTTTAGTGTAAGAAGCATTCAATATGCACAACTCATTCATTAACCACCAGCAAGGACCCGAAACATAATGTGAGGTCATCTGATTGCAAATACCAGTTGTCACAGATGCTCATGCAATCCATATACTGACTCTACATGTCTGAGTCTGGGCCGAGAAGGCCTGTGTTTGAGTCAACCAATGGGTTGCAGAAACCATTGGGATTTGGTAAGATAAGGGTTGCTTGACAACTGAATGGATGCATTACACACTGATTGTGCCAGTCTGGGAGATTGCACAGTCCATGGGCACTATCAACAAGCAAGGTGCCAGCCCCAAGCAATAGGATCTGCTAATTGATCCTTATGTTACTTCAATCAGTGATCTTGAGTCTCAAAAGCTGCTGTTGACAAGGTGCATGGCTGAGAAGACTCAGCTCAAGGGACAAAAACTCCAGGCATCACTGGTCATGTTTGCGGATGTTGGCCATCACTGAAGAATCCATGGGCTTGAAGATACACCAACTAAGAAGACGAAACTCACCCACATCAGGATGTATTGTGTCAGCCCGAGGCTTCTGATACTCTTCCCCATGATACATTGATCAAGAAGAGAAAAAGGATGAAACACCCGGTCCCTAGCCTTTGTTGAGGTAGGTACGTTATTATCACTTGACCAGTTACCTTTTCAAGCCATAAAGCTGTACAATCGCCTATGTGGATCCTGACATTGCTGGGAATAGCATGGGATAAATCATTATTCATGTATTCTCATCGCACTGGCCTGGGGATGATGAGTTGATACTTATGACAGTTACATCAATTCTCAATGTGACCATTATGTCAATTATGAATGCTGCAATCGCCAGTCTGCCAGACTGCAGCAGATAACTCAAATCACGTTGGAGCTGCCAGGAAGAGTGTAATAGAGTTGGTGGTCCATTAGCGCATATTGTTACCGAAATCTTGGATATCAATACCACTGTGTGATGGGTAAAAGCAGCACAGAACTAAAGCCACCCAACAGATTGTTGCATCATTGATTGTAGCCAACAAGCCGACAATAGAGATAGTTTCTACACTCCTCTGCGTGGTGGCCACAACTTTGTTCCTCTGAAAGACATGCTCATGGTTCCAAATCAAGATATGATGAAAGATGTCGGGGAGGAATCGGATGATACTGGTGAGATGTTGCACTCACATGCAAGATGCTTCCCAACACCGAAAACATGCTTCCAAAAGTTTCAACTGAAGCCTCAAAAAAGCATTACCAGACAGCAGCCATAACATGAAGTCATCTGAAAATGTGCACTTGGTCTCTTTAATAATTGTGAGCAAAGCATGGATGATGACAAGTTTGTGGCTTGCCTATGCAAGCACCATCACATTGAGAATTCTCCCTTTGCAGGCTCTTCAGCTAACAGGATGAGTACAAGCAGCCGCCCAGTTGGAAATTTCTCTTGTGAGGAGGCAATGCACTGGCTGGACAGTTGTTGAAGGATTTGTGTTGAGGGTGGGTATTTTTCTCCCGCCTTGGAAGGTGGATGGATGGGTGATAATTTGGAGTTTTTTGGTGAGGTTTTGGGTCCCTTTTTGGTGTTTTCATAATTTCATTATTACATAATTCATATTCAGGCATGGAAGGATGAGTTAAAATTTCACAATGGTAGGATTAACTGTCGAGATAATAATGTATAGGAAAGGCTTAGTCGTAACAATCGGTCTCCTTCAATAGCCATCATTTAATTGATAGTTCAGTTTGTGTGCCCAGTCGCACTGAGCCTGAATAATTAGTGACAGGAAAAGCCATTTTAGCTTGTTGCAATTACCATTTTTGTGAAAGGATGTGAACAAACAACCCTGCAGTATGCTTGTTAGCCGCCATTCAGAGTTGTGAGTACCCGTCCATCAATGTAGTTGGAAGTGTGATTGATGGGTCAATCCGAAATCCCTGAATCATTGGAAGGAGAAAAAGACCGATTACAATCATGCCTTAAATCATATCAACACTTTCTTTCCTTTACCCAACACTTTAATTCAATTACTCTATACTAATTCTCATTACCATTAGTCACTCCATGAAGTTGTTGTAATTATCACCTGCCATCAGGTTCAATCATGACAAGATGGTGTCGCACTTCTCGGCCATTTCACCATGTGCAAGTAGTAGCCACTGCGGACGATTGGTCTATGAGGACAATCTCTATGAGGACCTCAGCAAAATACCCAACAATTATAATGATTGTCAAGATGACCATTCCGAGTCCAACAACAAGCCGCTTTGGTGACCATCCAGCAAAGAAATGGACAAGCTGCCATCACAAGATTCCTTCACGCCAACTCTTGGCTTGGTACGTCCCTTTCATGATAGCTTCTCCACCTTTCTAGCTGTGAGTTTTACCTGAAGACAATAAGTATGTTTTCTTCCTACCCAGTTGCGAGGCATGCGAATAATCTTCCGATGTAGGTAGAATCTCGTCCCTTGTCGAATTCCCAGAGTTATCCCAGGCATGATTATCGTCTATGTTCTCTGAAGATCATCAAGGTTTAGTGGGTTAGGCAATTCACTGGGTTCACAAGTGATGAATATTGAAATCAATCCTTGATGTAATCCGTTTATTGAAACCAGCCATCATACACACTGCCCCATGAAACAGTACAGATTGTCAGGATAAATGCATAGTATTTTCTCCAAAACACATTCAAGTATGTGGTTATCATATTCAAAGGTTATGGTCATTGGTCATTGGTTTTGTAATTCAGGTGCGGGGCTGCCACTACCCAAAGCTAATAGAGTTTATCTAGATATATGTATCATACGAACGCAATAATATTTAAGATCATTCACCGCTGGAAGGCATTATTGACTGGCGCAGCTAGAGCTGGTTGTTTTCATCGCAGGAACCATGTATTCTGTTGATAGGTCTCATCCATAATATGTACTCCCATTGTTCGATGATGTTATTCAATTGCTCTTATTAGCATCATGCTTATGGTTGTTAGATTTTCCATGAATGGGTCTAATAGAGGTTATGATGAATCCCTTCGGTTATCATGTTCAGGAAGAGGAGTTTTTTGAGCAGCTTGCACTTCATATGAATCAGGCCACAGCCAGAAGATATCATGTCACACAATGAATCAGATCATAACTTCAACGTGAACATTGTGCGACATGTATGGTTTCGAAATTGGAACAACTGATGGGCATCTAGATATTCAGCGCATTCCGGAAAGCATCCAGCACTGCAAAAGATCACTGGCTAGCATCACAGAGTATGAATGTGACCAACCAGAACACTGCCGAGGGAGGTAAAATGCCAGGTTCAGATATGTTATAGCGAGCATTCAAATACAACCTAATGTCCGGCAATCGTTACGGCCTCAGTTCAACAGCAAACAATCTAATCTCCCAGTCACACGAGGCCTATGCCATCATTAATCTCCTTGACTGGGCAGTGCCTAAGACGTTCCATTCTAACATACAATTGTTTCTAAATCTCATGTACTGAAATATTACCTCATGAAGGCCTTGTCTGCGAGTGCAGGTAATCCTTAGTCTGATGAGACATGTCTCCCTGCCAGTATCAATGAATAAATCTGGTTGAAAACATCATGCTCAGCAGAAGCAATCTTCTTTCAATCAGACATTGTTGTTGTGTTATCAAATCAGCTGCCGCAGCATGTGTTTTCAACGAATCCAGTAAGCAAAGAAACTTGTTTATTCTATTAAGTTGTGTCGCACACAATCCCTTATGAAGGATATTGTAACAGCAGTTTCTGAGATACCTGCCGGGGTAGGTGTAATGCCAATCACATGCCCTAAGCCATTTAACATGTACTCATTGGGTAATTCGGGTGTTAGGGGTTGCCTCTTAGCAACGATAATGATACTTGATTATGATTACAAGAGGCATACACATCTGTGATATGCAAAACACCTATGCATGTACTACTCAAGTGGTCAGCAACATGCTCTTTAGTAGGAGTTCATGTTGGTCGGGCGAAGTGTGGGTACTTCGTTCACACCTGGATACTGTGCGGGACATCTGTGGTTATCACACACGGCAGTTGATAGTCAAACACAATTAAGAGGACACTTCTCTTCTACCTGTAACGGGCTAGGATTCGGAGAGGCATGTTCCGGTCTTGAGATAAGTCTCGACCTTAGCATGACGTACCTGAGGGATTAATGAGGTAGGCAATGTTCCCAGAGTGAGCACTTCTAGTTGGCTCGAGTAGTCTGGATTGCAATGTAACCTTGTATCGGATATGAGCTGACAGGTCAATAATCCAAATTGGCATAGTATCGTTTGGTCACCAATTAAATGTATGACACAATTAAATAACTCATCTGCATGAGAGATTTAAGAGGCGATAAGCATTATCAACTTGGTTGGTAGATGTTCCAAATACCGACTGGTATGATTGCAAAAGATGTCCGAGTTAGGAAAGCATAAGCTGATATCGCCCAATGGATGGCCTCATTGCTATCAGGAGCGTAACGCTTTCAAACCACATTGCAAAGACCCAATGACCTGAGGGTGTAGTGGCAGATTATCACCCGGGTGCTAGAGAGGCGTGGCCGAGATAAAGGTATCACACCTGAGGGAAAACGAAGGCTATTCAAAAGCCAGCGTTGGGCGAAGGAATGGAATCATGAGCGAACAGATTAGCTTTCAGAGAACACCGAAGACGATCTTAATATATTATTAAGAATTCTATGTATCAAACACTTTACAATTACTTCCCTCATTACACACATGAGACTGGGCACTATATGCCTGGACATCCATACACACCAGCCGAGTTAGCACTGCAGAACGTTATCACGATTTTCTGCATTTTGCTTTCCGAATTGGGAGATTACCATTTAACCTACACCTACCCTGTGGTTTTTCGTTTCTGTCAACTCGAGAATATCGATTGCCTAGTGTTGAGACATCTCAACACAGGTGCTGTACCCTTCAAGGACTTTTCCAGGGAGTGGTTGTTTGATTGCAAGGTTGAATCTTCGGCTATACCGGAGATGGTCAGTGGCACCGTTTCAACTTGGACCAACTAGAGACGGCGGCTCTCGAATTGGCATTGAGAGACCAGGATGCTCTTGCGCATCGGGCAAGAGGTTGACTCTTGGGAAGAGACAAGCAAAGAAAGAGGAACGAGTTAGATAGGCGGCTGTACTTAGATTCAATAAATATTCTATTGATTATTGGGATCTAAACACCCCCGTAACATTGGGTTACATAGACACTAATGGATGAGAACCCCTCCCATATATTGGCTTGGAATAGGAGGATGAAGACGTCAAAAATATGCTCTACCAGTGAACAGTCTAGAATACCTACCTGCAAACAACAATCTGAAATATTATTGCATTGTTAAGATACCTATATTCAATATTATTATATATAAAATTGATTAGCGTTTTGTAGCGGCAGTGTTATGGAGGTGCTAAATCCCAATACTCAACACAATATTTATTGAACTAAGTTCAACCGCCTATGTATTGTACTCTTCTTCCCTCGTTGTATCATAAGACTCAACCTCTTGACCTTCGCTGAAGGGCTTCCAGATGTAGACTCCAATTTCCAGCTTCCATTTAGATGTTGATTAAACCTGCTTGTCAAACAACCACTCCTCGGAATACTCCACCAATGTTCACAACACAGTTCTCCGCTGCTGGCATCATAGTAGGAATTTGATTTTTCATTTGAATGATTTAATCTGCTCACAAATGTCTATATTAACTATGAGATTGATTCAATCTAATCTAGTGAGCAATTGGTTGAATCAAAACATGGAAATGAGTGCCAATATGAGCCCTTCATTGACGACATGACTAGCCTCATTGTCACGGCAGAATACGACACCCAGACAATCCAATCAGGCAATCCTGCGCTGGCTATAGCCCATATGATGTCTATAGCGTTCAATGATGGGAGTGTTATGAATCCCTTTCCCACAACAGTAGTGAAGTTCACCCTGAGTTATAGATGGTGGGATGAGGAAATTGGTAGGATAGATCCAGCCCACAGAACTCAGACCCTTCAAGTGGGTACATTTCAGTTGTACATGAATTATCTCAATGATGGTTTTCCACACTGACATTGTGCATCAAACACTCACAAAGTATAGTTACTGCCATACAGCCATGGTATACCGCTGCATCGCCTCATTGAACTCACCCGGCGGATTTCGACCCCAGTTGCCTACTGCAATCCGGATCATGGTCCCCTGGCCACTGGCCAAGGATATGTTTTCATGCTGCACAAACATTCATGAGGTAAGTTCAAAGTTCATTTCTTTTTTAATTAGTATTTTGACAATCAATTTAGAAGTGCATGTGTTGATTTGCAGCGAATGTAATTGTCGATCTTACTCACCAGACATACCTCTATGACATACAACAAATGAGAATGAATTATACATCATTGATTGATACAATTGACCCAACATTTATTAGCCTCAGTGCAACGGCAATCTACCATTGTCTATCGGCCTGGACGACAGGTAAGTGTAGGGTCATGTCAGAGTTTGCTGCACAATGTGTAATACAATGTACGTGTGATACAAGAATCAATAATCACAAACTAAATAATGAATGCACAGATGTATTTAGTTATTTCAGTGCATATTGTCTTGCTTTCTCTTCAGAGATACATGCTCCAAAAATGGACAACGTAAGTACCGTGATTCACTGAAGAATCGACTCCACAGCTATTGACCCTGCGACAGAACAACCTCTAAACAATCTGGGCAGCATGGAAAACCATTTCCATGATTCCATCGCTGAGGAGCTGGCAGCGCAGCACAAAAATACTTTTACTCGTCTTAGCAACTTTGTTCCTGTCACTCAAGCCTCTGTGCAATTCTCAGCTGTTCTGCTTATGGGTAGGTCTGCCAATGCCAGCAGCAGCCACCCTGTCGGCTCCAGCAACAACTAAAGCAACCACGATTACATCACTAACATGACCAGCATCGCTATTACTGGATTAGTCGATGGAAGAATCATTGTGGACGGTGCAATGTCGGTTGGAGTTTAGAAATGGTGTCAGTATTCAGAATTAGGATTTCCTTTCTGTACTATGTTATTCTAGGTTTCATTGATGTATCAGAGTAGTAGTCAATGTAATTGAACTAATTGTTTATTGAAGTCTGATCTCAAATGCATGACAGCAGGATCGCAATAATTCATATCCCTCACGTGCTGCTTGAACTGCCTGGTAGTCACGATTTTGTATCAACCAATTCAATAACCTGGCCCACATCTGCATGGTAAGTATGATTGGTCAAATCAAGCCATGAGGATGTTCAAAAACAAGAACTACAGATTTCATTAAACAGATGAAGCATGTACTATCATCAGCGTAAGGACACATCGAATTGAGAGCCACTGGAGTATGCCATGAGATGATTTTTGTCATTGCCAATGGAATTGTAAACCTATTCTCAAGTGCTTGTTGTCATATTGGCAACAGTGGGTACACTGGTTGTGATGTTTGAAAACAGCATCGCGACAACTCAAACAACACTCTGGAAAGCAAAGCAAAGGCATATTTCAGGGAAACCTCAATTTCATTTTTTTGAGATTGTGGGTACAATAAACTAAAGAAATTTAGTGAAGGTAATTTAGTTTTTGTTGATATCACTTGGAACTCCATGTCATTCCTCGAGATACGACAGTGGAATAATGTATGATGAGGCAAAGCGGTGATTTCATCTGCCAGCACACTTAGTAATTGTTGCAGTTGGGGGCACTCACTGACAGTGGAGGTAATTCAGAATCATATGCCATCAAGAAATATTGTTAGCTTAGCATCAGACAGGGAGACATCAAAGGAAAAACTAGCAACAATGTGGGTAAAGGATAACAATATGAATAGAAATGGAGCATTGTGAGAAGTGCAACTTGCATTTGACCAGCTTGGTAACTTGTTTAATACCTATTTCAACAACAAATTTAGTATACTAGGTCAAGAGATGACATTGTGAAGCCAGATAATCCTTACATTGAATCAAAGTTCTGGTTCGTTTCAAGCTCAAGGAAGGCAATTTACATGGTATTAGAAACGACAATGCCTTGGCACCTTACTTGATATCTAGGGAACTCCAATCAACACTAGAGGCATCTGGTATAGTGGGGACTGCAGCCATGAACCACCAACCATGGAATGCACATATCAGTCAGCTTTCTTTGGAAGCAGTCATCAGCAATCTAGGGGTACAAGGCGACACCGAGTGTTGGGAGGCTCATGAGTGGAATCGGGAATCAGGATTAAATGGGAGGATAAACATGCTGATGAGTCAAAGATTGCGAATTGAGGGCAATGCTCAATTCAACACTGTGTCAGATAGGCGACAAGGTTTTGCAAACATAATTGAGAAAGTGTGAATTTGAAAACATTTTGAAAGACCTGAAATTGACTTGCAGATAGCTGAGAATGCTCGATATATTGATTATGCTGACACTTGGTTGTTGAATGACTTTCATTGACTGTCAAAAAGTCACTGTATGCACTACAGTACTATCCATTATGGATCTGAAAATCTGCCGGATGATGAGACTAGAGTTATCCCAGCAATGTATTGAATTTTGCGAAGTCACCAAAGAGTGGCTCAAGAATTCACTGTCCAGAGATCACCGGGCACTGTTTACATTACAGAATGAATGGACCATCAGCAAGTATATCTTGGGTTGTTTAGGGGCATTCCATGCTGGACCCTATGGATATTGAGAAGGTATACAGTTACTCTGCATCACATTATAACAATCTACATTGGGATATTAAGTTACATGGATGGCATTATGCAAGCTTTGGTGAAGAAGAATACTCAACTGAAGGTAAACATACATGCCCCATGAAAGTTCCGCTCTTGAAGGGATCCAATCGTTATGCTGAACTGCATCTCAGAACTGATACGATTCTTGTCTCAGCACAAAGTCTTGATCCTATCCTCAATTTGCAACCATTTAGAGTGACAATCGGTGATGGATGTAAATACTGAGGGCTATACTTGTTACACTACCAAATACAGGAACGAATAAATCATGCATGTGGAGAATGAATACTCTGCCAAACATCAAAGAATGTCTGTCATTATGATCCAAAAATATTTTCACAGCATCATCTTCCCCTGTTCATAGGCTTCAGGATTTGGTCAATTATCATTTCGTCCAGATAATTTGTCCACCAATGATGATGAAAACTTAACACCTCCAAATGTAGCTGAAACACCATCACAATGAAGTGATCTTGCCGCACGCATATTGACAGGCACAAGGCTCAATTTGAATTCACAATGTGAATCACGCTAGCCCTGGGGGCAAGTTATTCCAAATCCTGGTGACAAACATTCCAACCTCAAGGAAATTAGCAGAACATTGTGGTTTCCGGATATCACTGGCTGGTCGGGGCAGCAAGAGGCAATGCATTCCAGGTACATCAATATCCCCAATGTGGTACTTGACATGTATTCCACTATACTACATGGTGTTGGAGTGGAGGCCAGATTTTACCATGGGCAAGATTTGATTGGATGGAGACAATTAAAAACCATGAGCGAAATGCTTTGGGAGATGATCTGGACGGAGTGTTTGCTCAAGCAAATAACCGGATATTTGAGAGTGATTCTGTAACATTTCCTACCTTCTAGCTGGATAATGAATTGGAATTGGAGATTGAGTCAGTCGATAGAAAATTGCACAGAATAGCCAAGGTCATCGAATTGTTACGGATTTGGCAGGGCAGCCAAAACCTATTTCCGAGACAGAAGAAATGTCACACGTAACACGACCAAATGCCTGCTGTTGATTGTACTCCAGATACCAAAGAAGTCATAAAAGCATCGGAATAGAAATTTCAACAGGATGGTATTGCTTGATTTAAATTGTCAGAAAGATTACCTTTCCCACCTGCATTGTCTGCAAAGCACTGCCATGGTGTACCAATTCAAGCATTAAATGTCTCTTGAATCAGATGAATTGACAATCATTAGCCTGAAAGTGAAAAAGATAGCACACCTGCAACTATTTCTGATACTGAAAATTTATATAACAGAAATGCTGATTTCGATAATCATGACTACAGCAAATGCAACTGTAAGGTAGACAATCAATCAGATGTGGAGCTGGGCAACGGCAAGAAATCTTAGGAAATCCCACAGCCGCAAGGCGATATATCCGTATATGGCCATGTATGAGAGTATATGAGAAGATACTGTTGCACACGTGGATGTGGTAATATAATAGAGTAGTTGATAGGTAAGATGATGGCTAGCAATCTCAGAGAGATCGCAAGTCGTCTATATATGGTTGGCAGTTACCCAGTCCTGCGCACGTCTTGTGCCATTGGTGAGAACCTAATCATAACTGCCATTACACAATCCCCCGCTTAAGGACAAGATGCCCTGGGATGCGACATACGTATATATATTAAGAGAAACCGCAAAAAAAGACACACAACTAATGCGTACATCTCCGCATGACTTAATACATCCCACAACCGAGCAATGCCCTATGAGCAGCCTCATGGCAGATTCGGTGTGCGGGGAAACTCCACATTCACCTGAGTTGTCACCGGAGGTGGTAAAAACCTGTGCCAATGGCATTTGAACTGGGTCGAGATCCATAAGACATTATGCAACGTAAAACACTCGTAGAAACACGATCAATCCCACTGCTCCGAGTCCGATGATCGTCGAGGCTTCCTCAGATGCTCATGGTGAAAATCGTCAACCAATTCCTGCACATTCCCGAGATGCTCCGCAGGCTCCCTGTTAGTCTGTATGTAACTGTAACCCGTCCATTGTATGAGATATTGGAGCTTCTGGCAGCGTCGTGTAGAGTCGAGGATCTGGTTAACTTGCTATTCATCAGAGTCATCCAAAACTGTCAACTGGTGTTCGGATGGCGGCTGGCCTGCTGTAGGAGGTGGATAGAGGTCGAGCAAAGAGATGAGGCAAACGTTTTGCTTCCGGATCGTATATGGAAGGTCTACATTGTCATGATTCTTATTGATGACCTTACTTACCATGTATGGTCATGTCCATTTGTAATCCAATTTCTTGGACAGTCTTGTTGTCTGGATGTACCGTGTTGAAAGCTGGACTTCATCTCTGACCGCCACAACAATGTCTTTGCCTCCGCCATATTTGGTTGGATTGGCATGTGCCTCCTTCAAGTTCTTTCGCAAGGTTTGGTGAGTCTCCTCCAAGCCAGCTGCAAAAGTGTCTCCTTGCATTTTCCACTTCAGGCTAGATGGTTGCTTCGGGGCCTTACACTGCATCACCAGATGGTAGTGTGAATTATCCCAGAATGGGATCCTCATAGTGGACGTGTGTATCTCATTATTATATTCGAATTTGGCTAGCGGCAAGAGTTCAACCCAATTGTCCTGCTCGTAATTGCAAAAAGCCCGGAGCTAATGCTCCATCGTCTGGTATTGATGGTCTGTCTGCCCGACCGTCTGTGTATGGAAGGCTGTCGAGTGATGATGGTCAGTACGCAAGTGAGAAGATACCCGTGTACAGAATCCGCTTGGAAAGTGGGTGCCACGATATGTAACTATGTTGTCCAGGACGCCTTGCTTGCGGATTACATGTTCTAAGAAGAGCCAGGCCAATTCCGGCGAGTCAATATCTTTTTGGCACAGTATGTAGGTTGCCATCTTTGTGAGTTGGTCCACAATGACAAGAATCCAAGTGTCGCCCGATGCCGTTGACTCTGGCCAGTCAGTGATGAAGTCCATCGTGACGCCTTCCCATGGCCGTGATGGTGTCTCCAACGGCATTTTGATCCCGTGCCTGGAGTGCCAAGGTGCGTTGATTGGGTGACATACATCTCAGTTGCTGAAATACTTACGTACACGCGAGGTCATCGCTGGCCAGTAGACATCCCAAGATAGCAGCTGAGTTGTATTAAGAGCTCCAAAATGATCGGACTCAGGGTTATCATGGAATAGACTTATCACTTTTCTGCGTATAGATTCGGTCGATTGAATGTATATCCCCCCTCGTAAGTCAAGTGTCCCTCAGTACCTTCACTTTGGCTCTCCTTATTGGCGGTTTCAGTGTGGTCTATCATTGGTCAGTGAACTAGGTTTGCCAAGACGTTGACAGTGCAAGGGTCAGATGGCTGGGCCACGATAATTGTTCGCATGAGCTTGTCATATGGTTCCACTGCGACAGTTGCCAATTGTCGTGCGAAAGGTCATTCGTAGCCCATCTTATTGTCGGGCCGGCTGGATGAGCTATTGGCCGGGTTCGTGCTGCGTTTCATGTAGATAATGACAAACTCATCAGGCGAAAAAATTTCCGACCACCCAGCAGGTCTTCTGGAGAGTCCTTTGGATGGTGGGAAGTATTCGAGATTCTTGTGGTTGCACCGGAGTAAGACCTTGTAACTGGTATTCTCGAGGTAATGCCTCACCTGGTTCAGTATTGACGCAATGGCAAACAGCTCCCAATTATAAATGTCGTAACGATGTTTGGCTCGAGAGCACTTCCAGGAGTAGAAACTGACCGGACTGAGAAACCTGAAAACATCGTACTGATTGAGAATGCCCACAATGGAGAATCCACTCGCGGCCGCTTGGATAATGATCGGATGGCCGGATTGCAATGCTGGAAGATTGGTTACCTCTGTAAAGATCCTATTTGTATTCCGAAATGGCAATTTGGCTTGCCGCGTCCATTCCCATTTGACTTTCCCACACTTTGTTAACTTCTGGCTTCAAGGTTTGCCTTTCGGTGGCTCCCCAGCTGTCTCTGTCCACTTTAGTAATTCTCAAATGCGGACGAGTCAGCTTGGCATATTTCCGGATGAACCTTCGGTAGAAGTGCAAGAATCCGAGGAGCACGTGGATAACTCTAATTGACTTTTGGTCTCAGCCAGTCCTCGGTTGTGCAGATCAGGTCTGATTCCATGCGGAGTCTCTCAGGAGTGATAACAAACCCCAGAAAACAAACTTGCAAAACTCCAAATTGGCACTTATCGGCTTTGCACCAGAGGCCACATTCCTGAAGTCGCTGCAGTACTTGGTGGACCTGGTCCTCATGCGCCTTCTCATTTGTCGAAGAGATGAGTATGTCTTCGAGGCAGCCTACCGCATAGCCGTCAATGCATGGCCATAGGCAATCATGGATGAAAGACTGCAACCTAGCCGGTGCGGTTGTTACGCTGAAAGGCATGACCCGGTACTTGAATTGGCCGTCGCACGTTCCACAAGCCATTTTGTATTCGTCCCCTCCCTGGATGCGGATGAGGTTATAGGCACCGCGGAGGTCCAGTTTCTTGAAAATCCTGGCCTCTGGAATCCGGGCAAGCATCTCTGAGATTAATGGAAGGGGATACCGATTCTTCACGGTTGCCAGATTGAGCACAAAGTTGTCCGCACAACGCCTTAACCCTCCATCCATCTTTATTGCATCCAGGATTGGCGCTGCCACCACCAATAATGATAACAGAATAAACCAGTTGGCTAGGTTTGCCTCGATGTAAGACTTTAACATCCTCAACTTGAACTCCGATCGGTTGTGAATCCGCCCATATAGCAAGATATAGCTAGGCTCCAGGTCAATTGCATGGTCGGTTGACCAATGCAGCGGGAGTGTCTCCACCGTATCTCTGCTGACAACCTCCACCAATTCTCTGAATGTAGCTGGGATATGTCCTCCATTATCTGTAGGCACCATGTTTGTCGTTGTGAAGGCTCTATCAGCAAACATTTGTTCTCAATTCATAGTAGATATGGAGCGGTAAGGAGGAATATCCAGGAGAAAGGATTCAAACCGGTTCGACACAATAGGGCCAATCCCCACTGTCCAGTACTCCCTGCATGTCTCGGCGAGGCGGCAACGTTTACCACAGTATACCCTTGGGAACCGCTTTGGGACTGTTGCCGCCACTGCTCTATGTTGGCCCGTCCAGCATCCGCGGCCAATCTGACTCATCATTCGTGATGCCTTCCATGGTCTTTGCCCGCAGCCCTGTACAATCTCCCACTCTTCGGAAGAATGTCCCGACAACCTGCTCACTGGCCAGAAGTTAGTCAAAGGCTGATGCTCCGAGTATTTGAATATCGGGGATACCACCACCTCCTTCAGAACACGCCTCCTCTCTAGCCGTAGATAATGTGACATTCCTGGGGCATTCCTGATGGTATACCCGGTCCACTGCCACCACTTCCGCTCCCCCTGTGGTTCGCAGAGCCAAAATTTGCCCACATCGCCAATCGAATATCAGGATTCATAGACCCGATTCACCGTAATCCCAAAACCAAGTCGTAAGCCCAGTTGGGCCCAACTAGCACCTCCGATTCTCGAACCGGTGATAAACAGTCCATATGTTCAACCGTGAATGCCGTTGTTTGACTGTCGTTCGCATGAGCCATTTTTTGGCCATTGAGGCCTCGAGTCGTGACAAATGTTGGTTTGTCCGATGGGCCAAGCTATTTTCGCAATCTCGGGACCCTAAAGATTATCGTCGCGCCGCAATCGATGAAAACTTGCACTGGTTGCATTTCTCCAATTCAATCTCTTATAAAAACCGAGTAAATAATATGGGACATGCCTGGTCTAGAAATGTCGCACAAGTACTGACGTAACGTGAGAGCATTTGGGCTCTCCAATGACAACATGGTCTTCAAAGTGATTCGATGCGGTTGTAAGTTGTCCAGCATTGCCGTCAAAATCTGCATTCCCAACCACTCCAACCCCAATTCAGTGACGTTGAACCTCTCGTGTTGGGCCAGATCTTGAGGGAGGCGTACGAGTTTTTTGCTTGTTGACTGTCGAAGGACTTCTGTCATTTGATTTGTTGTCCTCTGTCCCTGTTTGGAGCTAATGTCCGGTCCTGCTGTGGTGGGTTACCTCGTTGTGAGTATGTGGGGCAGAATCTTGCCTGGTGGTTCGGAGATCCATATTGTAGGCATTTGCCAGTAGTCCGTCGGCTTTCTAAGATTTTCATTGAGACTCATGGTGCTGGTGGTAAGCCTGATAATTGTCCTCGGCCGCCTGATTTCCCTTGGCTGGTTGATGTCGTTTGGGCGGATTTGGCGCTACAGGTGGTGTCGGTTTGCTCTGATATGAATGGCCGATAGCCTCGTCTGCTGCCTTTGGAAGCCGAGTCCATAGGCTGTTTTTGCCGCTGTTGCAGCTGCTGTTGTTGCTGCTGGTGTTACTCCTTGTTTTCAACAGGTGCAAAATCCGATGCCGCAGGCTTATCGAAGAATTCGTTGAAAGTGTCAAATCTACTCGCGGCGGGCGTGATTGGTCCAACTGAGTTCTTGTGAGAGTTGTGGAGGCCTGGCCAGGCGATATTGTAGAGGACTTCTTTGTGCTTCTATAGATTCCACCCAGCCTGTCTCCAATTTGCTTTCAAACGATTCACATAGGCTCTGAGGGATTCTTGTGGAATTTGTATGTATCCCTGCATCACCGTGATCACCGCCACATGTCGTCAGTCCTTACTATCCCCATAACACTTATCCATCTCTAGTGAAAAGAGGTTGAAATCCTATGGGTTTCAGTCGGATTCCGCAGATATGTCGCCCACCCATTCTGACTGGTCCGTCAGCGCTGTCAGTCTGAATGTCAGGTTGTGATGAGTACTCCAGGTGTCCAGAAGAGAGGTCGTGTATTTGATGTGATTGGGTCCACCGGGTGGGAATACATCAGCAAAATGTATATTACTCACTGGAATCCACCAGGAGTGTCTGAGAGGATGTGGAGTGTAAACTTAGCGGCGTCAATTTCAAGAGAGTGTCAGACCATAGGAGGGTATTCCTGCTGGCCTTCCAAGTACTTGGGAGCGCCAGCGACAATCCAGGCAGCGCCAACCACAAGCATGGAAGCACCTGGGAGCGCCGGCAACAAATCTGGAAGCGCTGGCGACAACTCTGGCAGCAGCTCGCATCACAGTAGAGCAGTCTGGGAATAATACCTTCTTTGGGAACACTTCCAGTGCGCCTGGAAATCAAAACTACTACTTATCGTTCAAGGAGTTTTAGAACCCATGTATTCAGTTCGTAATCTCATCGATGTATCTATGTATCTATATATAGCTCCCCCTCTACACACGGTATATCTGGACTGGGTAAAGAGAGAGCACGGCTGCAGGTGGTGTTTGAGCGCAATTCGAGGTGCACCTGAACCTGACGATCCAGTGAACACAGAGATACACTCCAAGGCCATGATTGAGCGAGTTTGAAGATCCACTTGGAGATCGTAAGAACTGGGAGGCCGTAATCATGCGAGTTCAGAGATAAACTTGAAGGCTGTGATCGAGCGAGTTAGGCGATGCACTTTGGAGGGAATGTGGTACCAAGTTTGGAGATGCACTTGGAGGCAGTGATCAAACAAGTGTGTAGATGCACTTGGAGGCCATGATCGTGTGAACTTGGATACTGTAATCGAGCGAATTTGGAGATTCACTTGGAGGCCGTGATCGAGTGAGTTTGGAGATGCGTTTGGAGGCAGAGATCGAGCGAGTTTAGTGATATAATTGGAGGCAGTGATCGAGTGACAACGGAGATGCACTTGGAGGCCGCGATTGAGCGAGTTTAGGGAGGCACATGGAAGCTGTGATCGAGCTAGTTTGGAGATGCACTTGGAGGCAGTAATTGAGCAAGTTTGGATGAGTACTGGGAGGCAGTCGATGGACGGCGCTCTGGGTGCTGAGACTCGTTTCATCTGTTAATTAACTCGCAACCGTGGGAATTTGACAACATGACTATACCTTCGAGCTCTCTTGGAGAGGCACACCTGAAGATGAAGCTACATTCAGGTTGTAACTCGTAATCATGAGAATGAAAGGAAGACCTATACTCATGGGTTGATGCTGTACTCGGAGTATTCCGTGCTCGATGTATGCTGTACTGGGTGCATCAGCAAAAAGTGAAATTCAGTTCGTAAAATGGACCCCATGCACCAATCCTTCTCCACCATCTCCACCAAGGATCCGAGCAACTAATTTGCAATCAGCCCCTATGCTTCGAAGCGTTCATTGATCTGATCGCGTCTTTGCGACATCTTAAATCATGTTGAGTCATTTATGCTAATTTGTTGCACATGTTACTTGGGCGTTGGTCATCTAGATTTTAATTGTTTCGATGGTTTTTTGAACTGTTCCATTGATTTCAAGAATATTCTTAACTCATTAATCCCTTGAGACATCGAGTATACACTAGTTTGCACAACTCCCATTACAAAAATTAAGACACCCAAAGGAAATACATCAGATTTCTATATATCACTGCAACGATTACCTCAAGCATTGAGTCAACATACGCAACAACCGCAGTTTCCATCTGAACCAGCCGGGTGTTCCGGATAGCTCTGACGGCTCTGGCGGAACCTCGTGCCCTCTGACGGAGAATCAGACGTGACCCGGTCCCGAAGCAACTTGTTGCATTGCATACCTCCCTTGCGGCGGCTATTGTTCAATGCCTCATAGTCTTGCGACGCATTGCGTTGTATATTACGTTTGCCGCTCCAGCGTCAGGCTTCCTTTACTTTGGGTCTGGAATGTGGTGACATATACGCACCATCTGAATGTCACGTATGTTACACTCTTTGCAGGGGTTGCTGTTATGCAGTAGCCATTTACACAATGGCTGGCAATGTTTATGCCTGTCTTTGGCCGATAGCCACATGCCGCACTCTCATTTATGTTTAGCGTTGAGATTTTGTCACTCATTGCAATACAGGCTTCGATTTGGATACATCGCTTGCCATTGCATTTGCTTTGCCATTATCGTGTTAAACATGTCTGAATATACCGTCCAATTTTCAAAGTCTCTAGTACTATCCCCTCAGTCCTCCACATTCTGCATTGATCCATCATCGGCTTGCGATGCTTCTTCCTCCTCATCCGCATTCGGATCACCGCCATCTTCGCCATCATACCCATCGACATCACTGGTTCCGCGGTCAAACCAATCTAGCTCCATTGTGGCCCGTCATCGCCCGCTGGCTTTGGAAATGGCATCACTTTCGTCACCTTCACCTTCGCAATCCCCGCTGCCCCCTCGAATCCTGAAATTCAGATTGTCATTCGTGCAATTGAGTTCTATGGGGATGGTTGGGTCTGGGCTTCCGATCTCAGCTTCCTGAAGTGCCACTTGGGAGGTCGAATAGTCAAGAAGAATAGTAATGACAACACGCGCTGCTTCCATGCTGATCACTACGGCAGGCGTTGGGTTCTCCGACTGTTGGATCTGACTCTTGACTGTGGCAAGAGTGTGGTTAGAAACCATCTGCTGGTAGCTCTCCTGTAGTATGTTCCAGGTATTCATCAAGCATATATACCTGTCTGCAACGCCAGGCGAGGTTAACAACTTGCAACCTGTGTCAGCGCAGCAGCATGTGATCTTACCGCCGTCATTCTTGCAGTTGAAGTCGTTCAAGCTATCAGGTCTTTCCGCTTTCAACTTTGACTTGGAAGCATTCTGATGAACACCATTGTTCTTTTGCCACTCCAGGAGAGCCTGGCGCAACGCGGTGCAGGTAAACATGATCAGTGGCGAGGGTATTAGACAATCCTTGTTGTCAATCATGGAATTATAAAATCCATCGGCATACGTACCGCGGTTATTCGCCCAATGATAAAATTTGATGTAGATTAACTGCCAGATTGCTGCTGCCAGGAAGTGAAGAGGACGCTAGCCATGTGTTAGCAGCTTGCGACTCTCTCTGTGTTGGATTTGGACCGTGTACACCACCTGCCACATGCTCTGCGATAGGAATAAGATACTTATTGTCTGCCAGAAGGGAATCAATGAATTCCAAATGCTCTGCGGAGGATTCAAAGTGGTGGAGATCATACAGCTGTGCTTCGTTGTCCCTTCCTGTTAGAATCAAATGGGATTTAACGTTATCGACTTGTGCCCGAACCTGGTACTGGTTTGAACGTGTAATTTCCACCGTGGGCCGTTGATTCAGCATACCTCTTCCAAGCTCACTTTTTTGAGTCCCTCGAATGCTATAGACCAAATGGTGTTTTGCTGCATAGCGGTGTTGCAGTACGTATCTATGATCTGCAAGTGTGGGCCTTCAGCCAATGCTTTCGAAATGCGTCCTGTTGCATAACTTACTGTCTGCAAGTCGCTTGCACATATAAACGGCCCTCTGTTCCACAGGTAGAGCTCCAGCAGTCTGCCAGTTGCAAACTCAAGATGCGTCACGTCTCAGTGACCAAATTGATGGATGCTGGGACTGCCGGAGACCATTGATCGAGGTGTAGACACCGCCTGCAGTTGTAATTGCTACTGCCTCTGTCACTGATTGTGTTCAGTAGCTCACGTTCAGAGTGGATTTGAAATGATTGCGTAGGCTTCTGCCTAAGGGATGAGGGTAGGAAGGTTTTCAAGACCTCGGAGAGAAGTGGGAGTGAGAACAATGCCGGATGTGGGCCTGGATAAAATGCGACGCTTTGTGGTTCCTCTGGCTGGTGGTGTGCTACAACTGCTTGTACATGGTGTGGCGGTTGGAGTATTTCTTGCCGGTCGCTGTGTAGCGGACGGCATAGATGTTACGCATTGATTGATATCTGCAACGGGAGAATTGTTCAGCGAAGATGACGGGGTGGAGTTCTGACCTTGGACTGTAGAGGGTACAGAACTCCCTCCTTGAGAGAATTGTGTCTTGCCAACCAGTACGGAAAAGCGTCTCTTTGCAGGCGGAAGTTAAGAATTCCCCGAAGGCCCACGCAATTGTTGATTCTGACCATTAGCAAGACTTTGAACATTTTGTACGACCGGAGCCGTGTCAGGGTGAGTGTGTTGGGAATGCATAGTCCAATATAGATATTTGACGTTAAGACAGGAGGAACAATTTCTTGTGCATGCATATGCAACAGCAGGCGAGGTAGACTCCTATTTGAGCGACGCAGGAAGGTTTTGACAAAAAAGGGAGGTGTAGTGTGAACCGCGCTAGACTCTAAACCCTGACAATACTCAGTGACGAGATCCCTTGAAAAGGATTCAGTAATGGGGTTAACTGCGATCAGATCAAACTCATATTAAATTCAGATTTGACTGTGCATTGATATTCACTGTGATGGCAACGTCTGAAGGTCTATTTGCACCGCTTGAAGGGTATGTATGCCAGCTTGGGGCTATTAGGATCGTAGTGCACTCGGTCTTGGCACAATACCCCACACTATCGATTGTGTATATCTTCAGCTTCCCGGTGGAAATCACCCTTTGGTAGACATACAAGCATCCCCCAGCAAACAATGACCTATTCTCTATCCTATGACATCGGTTGCGTGTGCTTGTTCCACTGCTAGGCATAGGATGCCTTGTTGGATGGTTGCACGGTTGGGACAACTTGATAACTAGTCAGATTGCTCCGAGATGCACGAGGTCTGAGCGGTAAACAAGATGTATGATGCCAAAGTAACGCCCGGCATGGTACACTGTCCTCTCCGCGAGAACCTAATCTCGTCTTGAGGGTTGTCCTTCATGCGGTGCCTGGTTGTTCTGGAAGATGAAGGCTGGGCCGTTTTGTGTTCATTTGCCAACAAAACTCAAAGTTGAGGCTAGAATCAAGATATCGCCAGAACTCGAGTATATATATCCCTTCTTGCCGCCTACACCTCCTTTCTGTTTCCCTCGCGTATTATACACACAGACATCATCCTGATCTCGACATCACGTGACTTGTTCAAAACAACGCCTGTGGTTCCAAAACAGACCCGATAACCTATACAACATTGTACTTTCCCTCTGTGCGTCCTTCCGCTACAACTGTATCATAATGCTAACGTTTCGTATGCAAATTCATTTTCAACTCACAGCATTGGCACCAAAGGGCAGCACCAAAGAAATGGGGAAGGCTAGCGCAAAGATGCCAACATCGGTTATAAATCAATGATTGTCTTTGGATCGGGACCGTATAAATGGATTCGTCTCGGAACACATCCGGGGACTCATATGGAGATACAATGTTTGCGCCATCACTGATACAGAGGGCATGGGACCTCTTTTATGATATAAACTTTCTTGATCCAGTCATGACTTGCCACATTTGACAATTCCAGGTGATGTGGCCGCACTGCATGCGCAGATGTTCGTCTTTTCGGGAGTGGTGAGCTGCCATCTGCTTATATATAGAGTAAATGTTTGACAACACCCGCAACCACATGAACAATTGGATGTGGGACAATCTCCATGAATTCGGGAATCGAGTCGATCGCTCCAATCCGCAGACAACCAGCTGGTGTACGGTTGAAAACACTGGTGAGCTGTTCTCTTGGTACGGTAGCGACCATCTTAGGGGAATGATTGAGCCGCCAAGCTGTTGGCAGTGCAAACCACTCGACTTCCAGGCGATTAGGCAACTGAATTGGGATGCGATAATCGACGAGGATTTTGATGATGACAACTGGGCGGATCCCGGTGCGCCGAACCGTGGAATGTGCCATCCTGGTGTTGGCAATGAAAATGACGACAGCGAGAGTGAGGAGGCCATGCAGGGTGGTGAGAACGAGACCGGGAAAGGGAAGGGAACAAAGGATGGGAAGGGGAAAGGGAAGGTGACAGAGGATGGGAAGGGGAAAGGGAAGGTGACTGAGGATGGGAAGGGAAGAGGAAATGGAAGGGGAAGGGAAATGGTAAATGGAAAGGTATTGTTAAACACACCTCAGGAGGAGATGACATCTCTTGTGCCATTGCATTGCAGTTGAAGAATGAAATGTCAGAGGCAGAAATGGACACAGAGGGCTAAGCAGAGCGGGTATACTTATAGCCGGAAGCAGCTCCCGCCATGTCAATATCCTCAGATGATGATACCAACTCTACAGAGTTGGATGGCGAATATGACTTAGAACTTGACGTGGATATGTGCATGGAGGATGATGTGGACGCACAGGACGGCGTTGAAATCGACGGCGATGTGGATATTGAAAGGGACAGTGAAGATGAGGAAGATGAAGAGGAGGAAGATGACAAGGCGGAGGAGGTGATGGATGAGGATGAGGAGAAGGATGAGGATAATTGCAAAGAACCTCGGATGATTCGCCAGGGAGAGATGGTAAATACATTGGCTGACGCTGCGGATACCATGGTAGACGATGAACCAACCTTGCTACTGTTAGGGGGGTTGCAACTCCCTATGTATAGTTACTTTGAACGGCCATAGCTGGTATTTCATATTGTAAGATTTCTTATTCCGAAAAGGTGCAGTTCCTATGTCGAAATCTTTTCCAACGGCAGTAATCGATAGTTTGATGGATTCCTTTCCTATCTCGTAGCCAAGTACAATGCTGGCAATCTCCTGCCGTTGTCTTTCTTCGTAGTTCTGATGCGTCAATTCCTTCAGTCTGAGTTCCGAAGGTCTTGAGGTTCTTCCTCTGTTTATTGGTTTTCTTTTCACAACCCTACTGGCTTCCCGAGTCTTACGTCCAATTGCTTTCCTCTCCTGCCTTGACTGTTCCAGGAACAGCTTGCAATTCTCAATTACTTCGTTATGGATATTGGTCTCGGTGGTGCTAACTGATTCGTCCCCTGAATCAATATAATCCCTGTTGGAACCTTGAACTCTGGCAATCCGACTTGGATGTATATAATGATTTGAACGATCACTATCCGACAGAATGTTTTCCACTTCATTAGACAGATCATGGTGAATCGGTGAATCTGCTCGTAACTCAGGATTCCCGATATCGTCTTGTACATTCAGATTATCGATATAGATAACTAATCCTTTATCTAGCCCGATAATCGAAGATATCCACCAAACGGTTTGAGGCTGGAAAATGAACCGATTATCTGTGGTGGAGGATATAATCTTTTCATGGGCGTAAGCAACAACGTTGTTGTCGTTCTTGAAATTGATGGTCATTAGTCGAATAATACTTAATGGTGCGGGCCTGCAGCTACAGAAAGCTAATAGATTGTATATATATAATAATAGGTAGGGATAGGTATCATAAAAACACAATAATATTTCAGATCGTTCTTCGCTGGTAGGTATCGCTGACTGTTTCGTGGCCAGACCTTGTTCTTCTCATTGCCGGCACAATGTGACCCTTTATATTGAGAGTTCTTGGGATGTTACGCACGTGCACCCATCATTCGTTTCCATGATTCTGATTGCAACGTGCTTTGCGTCTTACATTCCTTAATGTCCGCATGCATGCTAATGTAAGTCGGCACGGAATGCACATGGTAGAGATTGCCACCAATCCCCTAGGTTATCGTGTATATGCAGGTGCGGCATTAATACGTTACGCTACTGATAAGAATCAGCCCACACATGCACAATATCATATATCAGGTCATAACTTCGACTGGGACATCTCACACTCGTATAGTTCGGTAATCGGAAATGACAGCCGACATCGCGTACTGCGTCTTCGAGCTAATCAATACTGTAGTATGATTCCAACATAGCTTTACGTGGCGGACAACCACTACTATGCCCATGTAGATTAAATCACACGTGCACTTCCGTATCTTAACGAAAGGCCCTTGCAGTTGCTGTTCCGTACACACCAATGTGCGGGGTTGTACTAGATCTCATATCAACGACCAATGTCATAATTCCTCAATCATACCGCTGCTCAGGCCGGGACCATTCACTTTGGCCGGGTAGTGGCCAATGCTCTGACATCACATAAGACAGCCGGTCTTAAGATACCAGGTGATAGATGTAGCTAACTATTGCCATGTCTGCGGATACGAACTCCTTTGTTCTACTCCGATCAGACATAATCACTCTAGCATTGGAAAATGAATCATGTTGAAAATAACACACTCGGCAGGGTTGTAGCCAATTCGATCTGGCAGTGATATTGCATCATCAAATCGGCTGCCTCAACGTATGCTTCAATGAATCCACTAAGCCGAAACTTATTCAATCGAGACGAGCACCACTCTTACCCCGCTAAGGGTAACCATGACTGAAAGTTCTGAGGATACCTAGGGCAGTCGTTTTGCAAGTCAGATAACCCGAAGATTACTGACAAGTACCCATCATTGGTTATCCCAGGTTACATATGCTCTGCTAGGGGAAAACCCCTAACATCACCCCCTTCTCTAGAATCGGTGACCCAACGTTTGCTCTGTCTTAAGAGGTGAACTTGCTAGCCTCAAGCGGCGAACACCATTGTATAGGCCGCTATATTCCCTTGCACTTAAATTGCGGCCCAGACCCTGCATATCACAAGTATACTTCTCTTTGTTTCCCTGTTTATAATTGATTTTGTTTATCATTCGTCAACATCATAACGTTTATTGTTCTTCAACATCATAACATTTATAGTTCGTTAACTTTTGTTCATTTTGTGGGGTGGTTAATCAAAGACGTAGCATTGATTGAAATCGTAATGGTTTGTCGAATCTATCGAGCTGTTAATCAAAGACGTATCATTGATTAACAACGTAATGGTTTGTCGTATCGCCAACCAAAGACGTATCATTGATTACATTGTATTGTTTTGTCGTATGCGTAATCAATGACGTATGGTTGATTATATTGTCTCGTTTTTTGTCGTATCGGTAATCAAAGACGTATACCGTAATCAAAGACGTATCGTTGATTACATTGTATCGTTTCGTCGTATAGGTAATCAAAGATGTAATGTTGATTAAGTTGTATCATTTTGTCGTATCGGTAATCAAACACGTATCGTTGATTAATATCGTATCATTTGTTGCGTTATTATTACAGGATTATTGTTTCCTGTCTTATAGGTTCCTTCTCTTTCATCCAACTCTTAGACTTTGAGACCCATAACAGCTACCTGAACAAGGCCAGGAGTTGCCCGAGCATACCTCACGGCCACAAACCACAGAGCCTCCCCCACGACCACAAACTCCGGAGACTAAGACCATTATTGAGCTGGAGTTTTTAGACCTCGTGACTGCCAAAAATCCTCACCCAGCGGCACCAACTCTCCGAGAAGCTGAGGGAGCCGGAAACACCTCAGATGTTGATGTGCAGCAGCAGCTACTCGGCGAATTGGCATGAGGCGACCATCTCCCCGAAGGCCCTCTCCCGGATGACCCTCTACCAGATGTCCCTCTCCCAGATGTCCCTCTCACCGTGGTCAAACTTCCGGAGGCCCGCCCGGATGGCTCTGGATGCGAGGAGTGAATCTGTCCTCCTGTTGCAGAGGAGGTGTGCATTTGGGTTAGTGTTGGGTTCTTGTCTTGTGAGTTTCCTTTGCTGTACTCTATTCATCTCAGGCAATGATTCAGGCACGCGTGGAGGTATTATATTAGTTTCGGTTAGGGTTGCAGGCTTGTTCGTTTCCTTTGTTCTCATCAATTTTTCTCAAGCATTGATTATTACAGACGTCGCGAAGTTTTTAGATTGCTCAGGGTGTATTTTTTATTTATTCATAGTATTATGTGGCATCGCACATGCCGTGTTTTTGCAACTCCTGGCGTGATGGTGTTGAGGCTCAAAAAATCTCCCAAGTGTCGTGAGCTGATACCCACACCAGACTGCTCAGGCCCAGCACCATTTTTCATCCCATTCTACAGTCAATCCTCGCCTCCTCCAGTGTCATTGACAATACCAGAGGAGACCTCATTCCGTTGCCCCGAATTTTCATGCCGATAAAAGCTCACTTCAGACAGCTGGCAACATAAACATATCAATTTACACCATCCTGAACACCATCAAATTGCAAAGAATCTGACTGTTCACAGTGCGCCCCGAGACGTTGAACCCGCTCTGGGTTGTGAATTCAACGCTAACCATGATTGAGTCGAAGACTTGGAAGCGTTTCCCTACCTCGAACACGTTGAAAACAATGCAGATGAAGAGTCTCAATTACCGCCACCACTTCTGACGTGGACGGAAACATACCCCCGGACCGTTGCTCCGCTGAGTAATTACATTGCTGAGCCATGGGAATGGGAAACTCAGGGTTTCGTTGAGACTAACCTACAGCACAATACCTGCCCCGCGTTTGCGAAGCCTGAACAGTAAAAATATATGCAGTGTGGTATCTAGAAGAAGGGTACGAAGACATACTATGACAACATGTTGAAGGAAGAAAATACCGCTCTGCTTTTCCCAAGCTTCAAAAACAGGGATTGTGTCCAGAAGCTAGTGGCTACCATGCCAGATGATCTGGCTGTCGGGGAGAGGGAACTACACACTCTGGAGGATATGAAACGGAATGACAATCATCAACGCACTATCAAATAGTAGAGTCGAGACCTCATCAAAAGCATGAGATGGTTGCTGTGGCAGCCAGCATATGCCAAGCATCAGATTTACGCCCCTCAGCGTTGCTTTAAAAGTGTTACGCCACTGAAATGCCTCTATACCGGAATGAACATTGCGGACTGGTGGTGGGAGACACAGGTAAGGAGAGATAGTCCAGGATAACACCGTGCTAATCGACATTGAGCCAATGCTCGGAGTGGGGGATACACTGGGTCCCTTAATGTTCATGTCCGACGAAACACATCTCTCGAATGTTGCTGGCGACAAGACAGAGTGGCCTGTGTACATGACAATGCGCAATCGATCGTCGAAGATCTAGCTGATGACCTCAACGCATAGCATCGTGACTGTCGTTCTCCTGGTGATTCCAATCAAGAACGGCAATATTCATCAGAAGCGGCTGGATGAGCCGCGGGAAACAAACCGAGAGATGCTGAACGAAATACTCCGGCAGTTACCCTAACCTCTCACCTTGAAGGACAATCCCAGCACCGAGAGCTGGTATTACAACGTTCTCTGTGCAGATGGCAACTTCAGGCCTTGCAAACCTGTTTTAGCAACATGGCTTGCAGATTGCCCAGAGTATTGCGACTTACATCGTCTCGAGTGGCATGTCTATTCTCGGTGCGAGTGTCCAAAGAACCAAATTGGAGATTATGTCCCTCCTGACAAGCAACACCCCCGGCGGGAACACAACCTATATCAAACACTCAGTGATCCCAACACCAAGGAAAGCAATGCCGAACTCTCGTTGTGGCAGATTCACCGAGGATTGAGCATGTTTGGATATAATCCCTGTATCGCGAGTGACCTCCTTGAGCCTGACCTCCACCATACCATACAGATCGGCATGCTTGACCACCTCCAGAAGTGAATTTTCCATTTCTTGAAGACGCATGAACGTCTCGACGAGTACAATGCAATCTGGTTACCCGTGCCTGCTTAACACGACCTCACCCCAACAAATAAGTCATATGAAGTAGTTTCTCAATGGAATGGGAAGGAGATGAAGGAAATAAGCCGACACGTCCTTGGAGTTGTAACCCAGTCTCTACAAGGCGGAAGCCCTGCTCAGCGTCCCATATTCAATCACGCCAGTGAGTGCACACGGACATTGCTAGCATACTATATGTATGCTTAATATACATCTCACGATGATGCCACAATGAGCTACATGGAGGACGCCTTGCATCGTTTTCACACCTTCAAAGATGTTTTCTTACTCGGCTGAGCCGGCAAAAAGGCGTAGGCCAAAGACAATGCCCTGAGAATGGAACTCATGAAGAGGCGAAAGGTAGACGAGGAAACAAATGTTGAAACTTGGATGCTGTCTATGATGCAGCTTGAAATGAACCCCTGGTGGGATGATATCAGCAACGAGAGAGATGTTTCCATTGAGTTCGATGCCGACTTCAACTTTCCGTTAATCCAGTTGATGTCTCATTGGGTCGAACAGATTCGCCGATATGGAGCCTGGCAACAGTATTCTGCCGAGAGACAGGAACAAGCACATAAAACGAGCCTCAATGATGGTTGGAACTCCTCCCATCACAATCTCAACAACCTGCCACATGTAATCACCTATCAGCGTCGCATTCTCTGCTTTGAAGTCAGAGAGCTCAAACTCCAAGCCCACGCTCAGCATCGGGAGAACAGCGGTGCCGCATGTAAAGTCCTCCCTTCCTGTGCTGATCTGGCTGCTCTCCTGAGTCCCCAGTTACATGCGAAGCCCGAATTCATGGGACTCCAAAACCGCCATGATGGACAGTATCCTGACGGTATGATCAAAGCCTTTAGAGCATTACTCGACAATACGCAAGACAAAATGCACCGCTTGGCAATATAAATTGGCACACGGGAGTTTAAGAAGCTTAAGAGTCATAACAGGACGCATATCTCGGATTAACACCTGCACGTTATCAAGCTCTGTATTTCCCATACCATCAAGGTTCAAGTTGAGGGTTTAGATGGTGAACGCATATCTCAGATGTGTCGATGCACAGGAAGCCAGAGCTGCCGCGGAGGGGATCGACGGAACGACTGGGTGTCGGTAAATCAACGCCCGGGGAGGTGTTGTGGCGTGATCAATGGGAGTCTCCCGTGGCAACTGCAATGACTATTCAAAATCGCACTCCAAAATGAGGATGGTGCTTTCATTGATTACTGGTTAGGCCTGGTGCTCACCACAATACCTGGAAACTCGGGTTACTTGGATCCGGTCTCGAAATTTGTATATATGAGAAAAGCACCTGCACCCGTCCTTTTGCAAGTTTTCAGGGTGGGAAATAGTGTTGGCTGCGTCCACAGAATTCCCGGGATAGCTACTAGTAGTAAATCAGGAGATGGACGGAACGAGCGATGGATTGTCAATAGCCACATAGATTTGGGGACTTTGAATAATGTTTATAATTAGCAAAGAGAGAATTGCATTTTGCGTGGAGGTAGAAGGAACGTGAGGAGAGACATTCGCAGTGTCACCTATCGCATTGCAATCACAATCGAAGCGCATACTCAATGAACACATTGCGACGTATTGCGACAGTCGCCCACAATGCCAAAGTGATGATTTAAAATGGGCGACTGACAGCACACAAAGAGATAGTTAAATAGCTATCGGAGGGCGAGATACCACGGGACGCGTTGTATTGACGCTGGGGGCGGAGAATTCCACCACCAGGGTGTTCTTGACAGCTCGGGAGGAGTGTGTCCACTCTTACGGAGCCATTCCCCCCGAATGGAATATTTTTTTGCTGATGTAATACTATTTATGTGAAACAAATTGAAAGCATTCAAGTCAGTCGTGTTGCTCAAGTACCACCGCGAGCTATCTGGCTGTGGCGGCAACGGAGGGAGGTGTGCAGCTCCTTGGATCACGCTAATAGGGACGATATAAGTGTTTCCGACGCCGAAAACAGGCTTGCAACTGCAGCTTCCTTCGTGCAAGGATTGCATCGGAGGTTGATGCCTCTCCTCGACAATCAACATACTAGCAGTCTGACATATCGGCTCTGTTCCAAATGTCTGAACCAAGGCAAGAAGCCCATGTACGCTCGATTCAGCATCCTCGACAACGAAAAGACAATTCAACCATGCGGGAATGCATCCCACAGTCCACTGACAGTGGCTATCCTGACTTGTCCCCATCCAGAGAAGCACTGTATCATTTCTTAGTGGCTTATGCTTTGTCCACCTTTTGGACCCAGTGCAACGAACCAGATGAACAGCTTTCTCATCGCATTGAAAACACATCGCCAGAATTACTACTGCGTTGTACCGAATGTTTTTGTCATTGTGGAGATGACTGAAATACTGATCGTGATTGACTTAGTCTGTGAAGTCGGCAAATCTCTTGAAACTCCAAGCATTGTGATTCTGTGGCTCCCCATTTGGCATTGCACACCACTCGGGCAAGTCACCAAGGATCTTGATCTCTGGTTGCAGGTTTTTCATCATTCGCTTGAGGGGCGCTTTGGTTAGAGGCATATCATTGTCGCGGCGTTGTTTTGCAGCTTCTGTATTCAGCTCTCGATACTGAAACAGCTGCTTGTGGGATTTCGTTCTAAAACTCTGGAAGCCCTCCTCATGAAGCTTCGATGGTTGGTATGTTTGTTTAAGATCCATCATTGCTTTTTCTTGGAGTTCAGAGCGTACATTTAAGAGGTTGCCAAGCTGGCAGATATGGTCAGGGAAGCGGTGCAGGAGATGCATCTTCACAAAGTTGAAATCCGGTTCCTCAAAAAGATGGTGTGCAATTTGTGACTCGCTTTGTGTTTTATCTTCAACAATGTGACAACGCTTTGCACCTGCACAAAGATTGTTCCAAGCAAGGTCCCTCTCCCGTTCCTCCAGGTTGTCCAAAGTAACCTACTTTTGCAAGGATTCTGACACCTTCTTTGTAGATTTACTGGCGCGGAATAGACTGAAAATAACATTGTGACGATGAATCTCCTCCAGATAATTCACCATCTACTTGATCGTGGCCTCAGTATGGTACCGGTACTGTGTCATAAGCTGAATATTCACTAAGTTCTTGGCGCACAACAGGGCTTCTGTGAAGGGAATCCTTTGGCTCACTGAAGGGTTTAGAAGAGTAGCCGCGAAAACTGGAACAATCACACGCCCGAGCGCGTTCATCTTCTTCCTACTCTATTGCGTCACCAGGCTATATGGCTTGTTGAATTGAGCAAAGCCAGGATATGGAGGCATCATTGCCCAGAGCTGGTTGAATTTGTCAATGCTGGAATGTTGTTCGATGAAGGACGTTACACAGTCCATCAAATGCTTAAGCATACAAAGATAGACGGTATGAAAAATATAAGGAATGATAATAGTTGTCGGAGAGATGCATGTTATATTTCAGAGGACGCCTTCTGAATTTCTAACTGCTCGATCTTCCAGATATTGTCTTGCTTACTGTCTCTGCGTCTCCTCTCCCTCAGTCGTGAGTATCATTCTTTGGAAGTATAGCCGATAGTCTCTCAATTGCCAGGACGATAAATTCCCTTCTCCACACGACGATTTCGGTTCTTCACACACAGGGCAATGGGGCTGTGTGATTGAATGCAACTGAATGTTTTCGAAGTAGTCAGCTGTCCATGCACGGATGACAGTATAACATTGCCGCATCCGACCGTCCTCACAAAGCTTTTGGTTTGCACTGTGGAAAAGCGCATCGACAGGACAAAAATTGAGTTCGAAGCCGTTTCTTAAAACCTCTCCATTGTGGATATATTGTTCCTTCACGGCAGTTGTTTTTCCATGTCCATTAAATTGATATTTTATAGGAATGGGAAGAAGGGCAACAAGGATGAATGCAAGATTTGATATCTTTGATCTAATCATTCAGTCGATGTTTGCGAGACTCAAATATACTGACCATTCCTTGTTGTCGCCCGTATAGTTTGTAAAATGTGTCTGGTCTGAACTGCCGAATAAAGGGACGATCGTAGCTCCAAGCGGCCGCCATAGCTAATAATGCAGTCAAAATCATCGTTGCTTTGACGAAATTCAAATAACGTCCCTGTTCATTCCACCACCAGTGGCTTGATTTCACCCCTGAGTAGATAGGTTCCTCAGCATCATTGAATTCCTTTGCTGAAGCATATGACATATGTTCCCTGAATGCAGGCAGTTGCATGAGGAACTAAATGCATTCAACAGGATTGCGGTAACAGAAACGTGTGTAATCATCGTCGCGAAGGTTGTTTGAATTGGCCACACGAATTTAACACACTTTGCTCGATTTCGAACAGTCAATGCCCACTGCGGAGAACATTTCGTTCAACCTTTTGAATCAAGTGTGGAACGAAGTGAAGTTGCTGACGGTTGCCATAGTAGGGTTCCTGAAAAGCTCGTTGATAGTACCTCTGCTGAAGTTGTGCTTGACGCACTAGGACGCTAGTCGATACTCCTCCTTGCCAGAAAACTGTGACCATATATTAATTTCATCATTGAAGACATCGAAATACTCAATACTAATAGGTTTGCTGGCTAGACTGTTGTCCAAGTGTGGAATACCACAAATCCCGGTCCGAAATGGAGGTTGCTCTGGATCGATACACGCATACTCGCTGTTGGCTTCTGTACCGCTGGAATCATGGTCAGAAGGTTGAAGAAAAGGGTCACAATGCAGTTTATGCACAAATGGAAGTAGAATTCTATCGTGCTCAATTACAAAACCATCATCTAGTAGTTGTTCAGTTGGTAAGTATACTATCTTTTCTGTGCTGGTGTGATGGAGGTGAGTAACACAAGCACCAATGTAGGAGTACGTCTTCGAGTAGTAAAGACGCTGTTGACGACGATCGATGTGTCATTAGCAACATGAATTGTCACAACAACGTTAAGAAGCGTCTCGACGGTCTTGTACCTACTCCCACCATTACAAGCAAGCTGTCCTCGGAAAATGCCGCAGCGTGATGTACTATTTCCAACAAGGGGTCCTACCACTGTCGTAGGATTTCTCTTATCCTCCTTCACATGTTTGCAAAGTGTTTACTCGCCCACTCAATTTCAACATCCCTTGGATCTCGAAAAGCATACCGCAGTCATTGCAGGGTCCAAGAACTACAGCAAGGACAAACAAGTGAAATATGACAGCAGAGCATGCTTGTAGTTGTCTTTGTGATGAACTTGAGCATTCAGTCGATGAATCAGGGCGCTTAGATGATGCTAAGCAAATTGTCTCCTAGCTGAATTGCAGACAAGATGATGTCGCCGGATCAAGAAAACCCTCCAAGCCGATATATATATTCGCCAAGCCTGCCCACCATACTTACAATCTCCAGAACCCTCGACACACCCTTCTCACCTCTGCTACCACATCGTTTTACCCTTGATAATCTATTCAATACTCCCCACAGCTTGTTCAGAGTCAGAAGCATTGGATATCAACCACTCAATCATTGACCACCATTGAGAACCTAAAATGTAATGTCCTTCTTTCTGGTTGCTGAAATCAGTCATCGCAGATGCTAATACAATCCAGATTCCGACCCTTCAAGTCCACGTCTGGGCTGAGAATGCCGACTCTTCAAGTCCACATCTGGGCTGAGTATGCCGCTGTTGGAGTCAGCCAATGGGCAGCATGAACCATGGGGATTTGGCAGGATGAGGGTGGCTTGACGACACAACAGATGGATAATAAAGTGACAGAGCATGTCTGGGAGATTGCCCAGCCCACGAGGAACATCAACAAGCAAGGGGCTGGCCCCGAGCAATGGGATCTCTTAATCGATTGTTGCGTCACTCCAATCAGTAAACTGGAGTCTAAAAGGCCGCTTTGGTAATGGTACATGGCAGGCAAGACTAATCTCCATGGTCAGAAACTCAAGGAAGCACTGGACGAGATCCTGGAGGTTGGCCTTCGCCAAAGGATGAATAGGGTCGAAGAAATCCCTACTACGAAGAGGAAACTGTTGCAGGTTGGTGTGTATTTCATCGCCCCGATGCTTCATTTGCTCTGCGTCATGATGTGTAGATCCAGAAGACATCGAGCAAGGAACCACTGGTCACAGGTCTTCCCCAATAAACATGAATTGGCACAACTCGAACGATTTCCTTGTCGAGCCATTTAGCTTTACCATCGCCTTTGTGGATCCTGACATTGCTGTGAAGAGGGTGGGTGAAAACAATACTCAGCTATTCTGATGGCACTGGCCTGGGGATGATGAATTGATACTTCCGATGGTTAGAGCAATCGTCGATACGACCATTTTGTCAATTGTGAATGCTGCAATCGCCGGTCTGCCAGACCCCAGCCGGATAATCCTAAAGCTTTGTGGCTGCCTGAAGGAGCCTAATGGCGATGGTGGTCTGTACGCCCATGATGTTACCCCATTCTTCGATAACAATACTGCTGCCGGAAGGGTAAAGCCGGCGATTAAATCAAGTAACCCAGCTCATTTGTGCATCGGTTATCATGGCCATCAAGCCTACGGCACAGATGATGGCCTGGCGCCTATGCATGTTGGCCGCAGCTACCTTCCTCTGGATGCCATCATCACATCTCCAGCCGAGGATATGATCAACGATATCTGGGAGGAATCGGATGATGATTGTGAGACACAGTGCCCAAATCCAGGAAGCTTCCCGAGAACGAAAACAGGCTTCCAAACGTTTGAACGGAAGCTTGAAAAGAGGATTATCAGACCGCCTGTACCGGCATGTGGTAAGGGTTGCCGCGAGCGGCACGTGATGTGTCCAGGGCCGGGTAATGGCCATTCTATCTAGTCGGCTCGCCATGAGACTTAGATCTCCAGCGATAATCATACCTTACACTTTTACATATACTATCACTCGAGTCCACGTTTGCAACTGTATCCACCCAATTATCGTCTATATCGGTACGCAGCCGGATTCCAGCGTACGCGCCCTTACACTATTATCGCATTTCAGTACACCAATGCGTTTCGCTCACAGGATTCGCTGATAACACTTGAACTCCTTTTCCGACGGGTCGCTACCATTCGCCAATCGGACGATGAGAGTCAACTACACACATGTTCAGAGATTTACCAATCATAACGATGATCATATGGAGGAGTCTACCCCGAATTGACTAAATTGACGAAAGCAGAGATGACTTCGGAAGCCGCATCGCCAGTGACACGCGTCAGTGGTCAAGTTGAACAATTCCCTATCAACAAGAGTCTAAACACATCGAACAAGATACTTATACCAATGACTGCAATTGAGTAACGACTTCGGAGCAGCTGCAACTACAAGATCACGTTACCCTTTAACGCGTCAAGTCAGGCCAGAAGCCCCACTAAATCAACACACGACATCCGAGTCAACTTAGTTACGTATTCTACGATCAAGTTCACATACAATTGCATTCCTCACGCCAAAGGAAGAGATAAGCGCGCAGTTACGGAGCAGAGCTAGTCTAGTTGAAGCTCACTTCTGGCAGAGAAGAAGAGGAAAAAGAAGGGGAAGAGCTAGTCCACAGTCGAAGCTCATTTCTAGCGGAGAATCATTTTACGATTAAAGCGCACCTACGGTGGGAGCATACACGATGCCGAAGACCCACTACAGTTACGAATACCGCCTACAGAAGCACACGAATTGGATGGTCAATTCCGATGACCAATTCCGACCTATTCGGATGACCGAGTCGGATGGCACCAAATACCTTTTCGGCAGAGGCGAAGTTAAACCTCCATTGCTCCATACAACAGTCAATCGAGCTTTGTACCGGAAGATACAAGAAAGCCAAATCACCGATCCAGACAGGCGGTCATGAGATCGGCAACCGAGCATGATCACATTCGACCTCGGACAGGTGTCCACCCTCGGACAAGAGTCCACCCTCGGACCCGTGTCCACCTTCCACAGTTTGTGCCTTACGCACCCGGAGTTTTATAGATCCAGCTTGTCTTGCCCGAGCATCTGAGATGAACGGCTTTATGCCAAAAGGACCGTTTGGCCAACGTGGTCCTTATATATATATACATTTTAACTCGTCACATCTCGTGGATAGACAGTCCCAAGGATCCCAAGCAGAGATGGGGCTTAATAGTCCTGAGGACCTACGTGGAGAAGGGGCAATCACTGGCTGCAGATCTCAACTGTGCTGTGCAGTCGGAATTACATTTTATCAAAAAGTTCTGAATGCAGATTCCATCTGTACTCTGCATTTGGAGCATAACGTGGTGAAGACTGAAGAGTTTCTGAGGTACTATACCAGGAGCACCGAATATATGGCGACCTATTCTGCAGGCTGGGGGTCATGGCACTCGCCCTTTGACTGGGAGTTTGCACTAGGGTTGCTGAGGGCTACGGGAGAGCGGTCTCACACAGGTGAATACCCTCGTACGTCGGACGAGCGAGCAGGATCAGCAGCAGTAGTTTCGGCAGAAGAGCGTCCACTTATGGGATCCTTGAATGACTGCTACTGGCTCACCGAGACACGAAGGGAGCAAGCCATCTGCGTACGGCTCCATTGTGACCATACGGTTGTATCGCTACTTCAGAATTTACCCTTCACTGCTTCCATTCTCTTTTGCATTACCAATTGGGCTAATACGACTAGACGGAGCTAGAAAATGTGATGGCATCGATAGTGCTACTGGGGGCCTTACAATCAGAGGTCTCCGGATTACCACAAGAATGGAGTACAGACAACTGAAGATACCACAGACAGAATCTTGGCAGTGAGACAGGCCTGAGGCTTTGCAGAGTCTTTGCAAAGGCACCACGGCATGGAGATTTTCGCATATACATGCATGCCACCGATGATTTCGGCCCTGCCGAAGGCGATCTTTATAGAGCTACTAAAACCTATGGCGGAGGCCACGGATTTTGGAATACGATCTACTGCCTCGGGCGATACACGAGGTTATGTGGAGTTCTACCCTTCTCATGACCCCTTTCGTTAGAAGACACGTTCCAAGACTAGCAATTGAGTGCCGAAGATATACAGAGATAGAGATACATGATGTACCGGCGGCATAACTCCACCGAGTACACTCCTGAGCACTATGTGCAAATACCTAACTACAAAGCCGAATGCCGAATACGATCCCGACTCTGATTCGGAGATCCGTGTTTTATGAGCTACAGAAGAACGAGATACCGCTCATTCAACCACGATGACAAGTCAATATTGCGCCCAACCAAGCCGTATAAGATTAGTCGTCAGCGGGGAATGACCTTTCAAAGAGTGGGATGACCATACCGGAATCAACCTCAACCTCTACCACAGGCAATTACTGTACCGGAAGTGCTGAGAGGAACCAAGGCCAAGTGCACTTAGCGGTAAGGAAGGCTATAAGCAAAAAGCTCACCTAGAGAGCGGCGATATGCACATCGACAGAAAGACAGCAAGCGAACCTGGAGAAAGCATACCAAGAGAAGGCTTAACGAATGCACCATGCACGAACGAAGCACCGTGAGATTCATTCATCAATTGAGAAGGCTAGCAGCGAACGACGATAAGTGCACCGGGTCAAGTGATGGCAAGCACACCTGCAGATGAATCAACAAGCACACCCGGAGGAGAGCCAGCGAGCGCACCCCGTGATCAGAGGCGATATGCACACCTAGCATGCGACGGACATTCAATATTCCTGCAAATACGCCGGAGAAAAGATGATAAGCCAAACAAGCCTGGTCCATGCCAACCGAGTAAAAATACGGATACAGAAGCAGTTCCGAACGAGATTCCGGATGACTGCAATATGGCTACCGAAGCAGTTTCCGGATGAAATACCGAACGACTGTGAGATGAGTACCGAATTGGTCCGGAACAAGATTGAATATGACCACCGGACGTACTGAATAGCTTACCGAATGGCATCACAAGAGAGAGTCAAGATAACTACCAAGAGATGATCACCGAGATCTCACAGCGACGGATAGCACTGCCAAAAGACTTCACATTGAGATACAAGGACTATCTGGACGTATGCAGCAAAAGATATGGCAACTCTCGCACCACATCTTTCAAGGCATCCAAAGGGAATTTGTGAGCAAGCGCGGTTCTGGCTTGAGGAGCGTTGGAAGAGGGTGAGAGGAAATGACAGGGTACCCAGCCGTGAGGAACTACACAGATTGCGTGGATCTACGAAATCTCGGAAAGCGCATGTGAGACCAAGAGCTGGGAAAGATAGAGAAGTCGAGTTGAAATTTCTCAATGCCTACATCGAAACAAACCTAGCCAATGGATTCATCCAGCGATCATCGCCTGATCCAGCGCCGATCATATTTGCGAAGAAGAACGAATGTAAGGGCACGTATGCCTGCGTTCGGCCTCATAGGTATACGTATGGTATTTATCGGAATACGGTTGCAAACGTGGATGCGAGTGATAGTAGATGCAGATTTGTCTAGGTAAGATTATCGCTAGAGATCTAAGGCTCGTGGCGAGCCGACTATATAGAATGGCCGTTACCCGGCCCGGGTCACGTGCCGCCGTGACATTATCCCCCTCTTTAGGCGCAGACCTCCTGGGCTGCATCAACCGTACAAGAGACCAGAAAAGGAAAGGAATGCATTAAACAATCATGCCGCGTACGTACTCGTACAAACTCAAAAGTCCCGCTACCGATCAGTACCGCTCAGGGTGACCTTTCGGCGGATCCGGCGCACGGGGAAACTCCACCTCCCATTGACTGAGATCCGGAG
>Ga0307515_10001291_pt1 | contig 56882 bp, 37 predicted proteins | sample 17_EM_MG_FD_194513 | JGI IMG/M metagenome (GOLD analysis project Ga0307515, IMG submission 194513) | Populus trichocarpa ectomycorrhiza microbial communities from riparian zone in the Pacific Northwest, United States - 17_EM | ecosystem: Host-associated > Plants > Roots > Unclassified | place...
GCACGCCGTGCAGGTTGAGCGCATAGCGCTCAGTCAATGTCGTCGCAACCATGGTCGATCACCTCGCCATTCGTTCCGCGGCCATCGTATTACCTGTTTGGTTCCGGCTCTGCCGGCTTAGGATTCTGCTACCGCCCGACAGGGGTGGATTTCCCGCAGTTGCCCGAACTGCCGGAACTGACCTTTCAACCCAGCGGCGAGACAGCCGTCAATCAGGAGACAGCACGATATGACCCATTCACTCCACAAGGGCGCCGGTATGCCGGCGCCCTCATACCGGCACCGGCTTCCGCTCACGGCTCTCGCTGCCGGTTGCCTTGTGCTGTCGGCCTGCGGCGGCAGCAGCTCGACATCCGCCACGGCGGGCGCCGACTCGGCCAGCGGAAAGGAGCAGATCCAGGCCGTGAGCGTGGCCGTCGCGGCCGGGCGCTACCACGTGCGCGGGGTCCAGTCCGGGCTGTGCCTGGAAGTGACCGGCGCCGGTACGGCCAACGGCGCCAAAGTGCTGCAAGCCACCTGCGCGGACGTGCCGCAGCAGTGGCTCAACATCGCGAGCGCACAGGACGGCACCTACCGCTTCACGTTCGAGCACAGCGGGAAGGTGCTCGATGTCAGCGAAATTTCGAAGAACAACGGCGCGGTGCTGCATCAATGGGACTGGGTGAACGGCGCCAACCAGCGCTTCTTCGTCAACAGCGCCGGCAGCTCCGTGCAGATCGTCTCGCAGAACAGCAACATGTGCGTCGACGTGAAGGACTTCTCGCTGGCGGTGGGCGGCGTCATCCAGCAATGGTCTTGCGGCAGCAACGACAACCAGCACTGGATCCTCGACGCCGCAGTGGCCCCGCCCCCACCACCGCCGCCGCCATCGACCCGCGGCGCGACCGTGCCCTGGATCGAATACCAGGCGGAAGACGGCACGACGAACGCGCAGATCATTGGGCCGAGCCGCGTGAAGTGGGACGCCAACCACATCGAGGCCGAGGCGATCGGACGCAAGGCGGTGCGCCTGAGCAAGAGCGGCGACTACGTCTCGTTCAAGACCACCCAGGCGGCCAATTCGATCGTCGTGCGCTATTCGATTCCTGACGCCCCGAACGGCGGCGGCATCGATGCCACGCTGGGCCTGTACGTCAACGGCACCCGCGTGCGCTCGCTGCCGCTGACCTCGCGCTATTCGTGGTCGTACAAGGGCGGCCTCATCGGCAACCCGATCGTCGACACCCCGGCGGAACAGCCGCACACGTTCTTCGACGAGACCCGGATGCTGCTGGATGCCATTCCCGCCGGCGCGACCGTGATGCTCAAGCGCGACGCCCAGGACACGGCCGCCTTCTACGTCATCGACCTGATCGACCTCGAGCAGGTCGCCCCGGCGCTGGCCATGCCCGCCGGCTTCACCTCGGTGACCGCGTTCGGCATCCAGCCCAACGACGGCAAGGACCACGCCGACGACGTGCTGCGGGCCATGCAGTCAACCAGCAAGCTCTGGTTCCCGCCGGGCGACTACCTGCTCCAGAAGATCTCCAGCGGCAACGTCGGCCTCGACAACCCCGGCATCGAAGTGCGCGGCGCAGGCATGTGGTACACGAACCTGCGCGGGCCGAAGGCCATGTTCTTCTGCTACGGCGCGGCCGCCAGCTGCAAGTTCGGCGACTTCTCCATCTTCGGCGAAGCCAAGGCGCGTGCCGAAGAGACGCAGGGCGTGCAGAAGGCCTTCGCGGGCCCGATGGGCAAGAACAGCCTGATCGAGAACGTCTGGATCGAGCACGAGGTCGGCGCCATCTGGGTCGGCAACGACCCGCCGTACCAGACCACACCGACGCAGAACCTGACCATCCGCAACAGCCGCATCCGCAACATCTACGCGGACGGCATCAATCTCGACAACGGCACGTCCAACTCGCTGGTCGAGAACATCCACCTGCGCAATACCGGAGATGACGCGCTCGTCGTCTGGTCGATCAAATGGACCGACTGGGTCAAGGAAAAGACCTATCAGCTCGGGCCGGACTTCATCAATCCGGCGGCAAAGAACTCGCCCGACCAAGGGCAGGCAGTGAACAACACGTTCCGCAACAACACCGTGCAGATGCCGTGGCGGGCCAACTGCTTCGCAGCCTACGGCGGCGGGGGCAACACCTTCGAAAACAGCGTGTGCGAAGACGTGTTGACCTACCCCGGCATCCTGATCGACAACGAGTTCAGCCCCTACCCGTTCGGGCCTGCGACAACGACGTTCCGCAACATCTCGCTCATCCGTGCCGGCGGGCAGATGTTCAACGAGAACACCGCCAATCCGTGGAACCACGGCGCGCTCAAGCTCTACATGCGCGAGGGCAGCGTCAACAACATCCTGGTGGACAACATCGACATCGTCGACCCGACCTACGCCGGCATCGAGTTCCGCGGCTTCGGCACGGCCTACGTGCCGGCCGGAGAGAAGTACGACCCGGACATGCTGCGCGACGCGGACAACGCGAGCTTCAGCAACGTGGTGCTGAGCAACATCCGCGTCACGAACGCAGGCACCTACGGCATCCAGGTGATCGACAACGGCGGCCGCGGCTCGGTGAACTTCAACAGCGTGGTCGTGAGCGGTTCGGTGAAGGGTGGTCTCGACGCCGGAGGCGCGCCGAACTCGTTCTTCGTCAAGGGCAGCGGCAACAGCGGTTGGTGACCCGGCCTGCTCCTGTCATTCGCAGGAGCAGGCAGAGGCCTGGGCCGGCCCTCACCGGCCCAGGCCTGCGGCCTTCTTGCCGACCTCGCTGGGGCTGAACCTGGCGCTGCGCCATGACCGCGCTTGCTCGAAGGCCTGATCCAGGTCGGCCACCAGGTCGGCCGGGTCTTCCAGGCCGACATGCAGGCGCACCACAGGCGCCGTGCCTTTCCAGTGGCTGTGCTCTCGCAAGCGCTCGGGTGCCGCGATCAGCGCCAGGCTTTCGTAGCCGCCCCACGAGGCACCGATGCCGAACAACGCCAGCGCGTCGACGAAGGCTTCCGCAGCGCCTGCATCGGCGTCGCGGAACTCGAACGACACCAGCCCGCTGGCGCCGGTGAAGTCGCGCTTCCACAGGGTGTGGCCTGGGTCGTCTGGCAATGCGGGGTAGAACACGCGCGCGACCTGCGCATGGCGTTGCAGGTGCCGAGCCACCTCGGTAGCGTGGCGCTGGTGCTGTGCCAGCCGCACGGGCAGCGTGCGCAGGCCGCGCAACGACAGGTAGGCATCGTCTGCACCGATGGTCAGGCCCAAAGCCTCGTGCGTGGCGGCCAGCTTGGCCGCGAGTGCCGGGCTGTCGACGACCGCGATGCCTTGCATCAGGTCGGAGTGCCCCGCGATGTATTTGGTTGCGGCCTGGATCGAGATGTTGGCGCCGAGCTTGAGCGGCTGGTGGAACCAGCCACCGCTCCAGGTGTTGTCGGCCGCGACGGTGACCCCGCGGTCGCGGGCGATGGCCGCCAGCCTGGGCAGGTCAAGCACCTCATACAGCAGCGAGCTCGGCGATTCGAGGTACAGCAGCCGCGTGTTGGGGCGGATCAGGCTCGCCAGGTCGTCGTGCGCGGGCGAGAAGTACTCGAGCGCGATGCCCAGGCGTTTGAGCAACGTGTTGTCGACCCGGCGCACCGGCGAGTAGACGTTGTCTGCCACCAGCGCGTGGTCGCCGGGCGAGAGCAAGGCCAGCAGCACCAGCGTGATCGCGGCGAGGCCGGAAGGCGCGAGGAACGCGCGGTGACCGCCTTCGAGCCCGGTGACGGCGTCTTCCAGTGCGCGGTGCGTGTCCAGGCCGTGCCGGCCGTACGAGGCGATGCGCTCCCCTGCGGCGCGACGATGGTGGTGGTCGGCGTGCGCGCCCATGCTCTCGAAGCGCACGGTGCTGGTCCGCACCACCGGCACGTTGACCGGGCCCGAGCCATCGCGCAATGCGGGCGAGCCGGCATGCAGCAATTGCGTGGCCAGGCCCAGCGCCGGCGAGCGCGCCCTGGCTGTCATGCAGCCGCCTCGCTGGGCTTGAAGTGGGTGGCGTTGTACTTCACCACCGTGCCGGTTTCCAGCTCGATGCCGATGCGGTCGGCCAGCGTTTCCAGCGGCTGCCCGTACAGGTGGAAATGCAGCGTCGGCTGGGTGCCCGTCACGCGGATGCTGTGGATGTCGTCCGGCAGGAACGACACCGGCGTGCCCGGCTGCACCGTCAGCTCGCGAGCCAGCTCCAGCCGCGCCACGGCGGGGTCGCTGCCGTCGTCGGTGCGGCGGTAGATGCGGTTCTCTTCTTCGCCCTCGATCGCCACGATCACGGCCCAGGTGGTGTGGTTGTGCGGGATGGTCGTCTTGCCGGGGTTGATGGAGTTGAGGTACAGCGCCACGTCGTCGTCGCCATCGTCGGGGTTGAGCCGGTAGCGTGTGGATGCGCCCACGCCATCGGCCGGCGGCGGAAAGTCGGCGCGTGTGAACAGCGCCGTCTGCGAGGCCAGGCGCTCCAGGCGCGCGGTGATCACAGACAGCGTCACGCGGTCGAGCGCATGGCCGGCGAGGATGCGTCGGATGTCGCTCAGCGTGTCGGCCACTTCGGTGCGGCGCTGGTCGGCAACGTGTGGCGTGGGAGTGGATGGGGTGGTGGTCATGAAGGCTCCTGGCAGGTCGGTTCAGATGGCAAAGCGAAGTGAGTTCGAGGGCAGCTGCAACGGCGCCGGACGGTGGCGCGCTCGGCCACGCGCGCCTTCGCCGAGCGCGCGTTGCAGAAAGGCGCGGGTGCGGTCGCTGGCGGGGTCGCCGAAGAGGCGCGCTGCCGGGCCGTGCTCGACGATCAGGCCGGCCTCGGTGAAGTAGACCTCGTCGCTGATCTCCTCGGCAAAGCGCATTTCGTGGGTGACCAGCACGCAGGTCAGCCCGTCCTGAACCAGATCGCGGATCACGGTCAGTACCTCGCCCACGGTCTCGGGGTCGAGTGCGGAGGTCACTTCGTCGAACAGCATCAGTTCGGGCTGCATCGCCAACGCACGGGCAATCGCCACGCGCTGCTGCTGGCCGCCCGAGAGTTCGCCGGGGTAGGCCTTCTCCTTGTGCGACAGGCGCACCTTGTCGAGCAGTGCACGTGCCTCGCGCTCGGCCGCGGCGCGGTCTCGGCCTGCCACGCGCGTGGGCGCGATCACCAGGTTTTCCAGCACGCTGAGGTGGGGGAACAGGTTGTACTGCTGGAACACGAAGCCCACGCGCTTGCGCAGCGCGATCAGCTCGGCCTCGGTGCGCAGCAGGTCGACGCGCGTGCCGCCCACGCGGATGTGGCCGCTCTGCGGCCGCAGCAAGCCGGTGATGCAACGCAGGATGGTCGACTTGCCGGAGCCCGAAGGCCCGATGATCGACACCGCCTGGCCGCGCCGCACTTCGACGTCGATGCCCTTGAGCACCTCGTTGGCGCCGAACGAAAGGTGCACGCCGTGCAGCGCCACCAGCGGGGCATCTTGAGCAGGCGTGGGGGCGGACGAAAGAAAGGCATCAGTGGCGGTCATGTCGGCGCTCCAGCGCGCGCGTGGCGCGGGCAATCGGGTGGCAGTAGGCGAAGAACAAGCCCAGCAGCGTGAAGTAGACGAGGATGGTGAAGTCGGTGCGGGCCACGGTGTTGCTGGCGATCTGGGCCGTGTCCACCACGTCGTGCACGCCCACCAGCGATGCCAGCGCCGTGCTCATGGTGATGCTGGCGTAGAGGTTCATCCACGGCGGAAGCATGCGGCGCACGCATTGCGGCAGCACGATCAGGCGGAAGATCTCGCGCCGGCGAAAGGCCAGCGACTGCGCGGCTTCCCATTGCGCACTCGGGATCGACTGGATCGCGCCACGGAAGATCTCGGCCACGTTGGCACTGGCCGGCAACGCGAGCCCCAGCACCACCTTGATCCAGTCGGGGAACGGCACGGTCCACGCCACCAGGTGCAGCTCGAACGGAAACACGTAGGTGGTGAAGTAGATCAACACCAGCACCGGCGCGTTGCGAAACGCCTGCACGTACCAGCGGGTCGCGACGCGCAGCACGCGAAGCGGCGACAAAGACAGTGCGCCCACGACCAGCCCGGCCAAGGTGCCGAGCGCCATCGCCAGCACGCTGATGTGGATGTTGGCCAGCAGCCCTCGCAGCAGCACCGGCAGCCACTTCCACAGATGGACGAGTGCCACGGGCGTGCTGCCGGTGGCGAGCCAGAAGGCGATCACCAGCAGCGTTGCGCCGAGGCCAGCGAACCAGGGGTTGCGGCCCAGCTGGCCCCACGCGCCGAAAGCGGTGTGCCGGCCGCGGCCCGGGAGCACAAGGTCACTGGCCATAACCGGGCATCCTCAAATGCGTTTCGAGCCAGCGGCCGGCCAGGCTCACAAGCCAGGTCAGCAAGCCGAAGTAAAGCAGGATCAGCAACAGCAGCTCGAGCACGTTGTCGCGCTGCGTCCAGATCATGATGGACTCGTAGGTCACGTCGCCCACTGCGATGGCCGAGGCCACCGCCGTCATCTTCACCAGGTCGACGAGGTTGTTGACCAGCGACGGCAACGCGAAGCGCAGCGCGAGCGGCAGCTCCACCCTGAACAGCAATTGCCGCTGCGAGAAGCCGAGCGAGCGGGCCGCTTCCAGCGTCACCTTGGGCACCGCCTCGATGCCGGCGCGCAGCGCCTCGGCGTGGAACACGCCCTTGTGCAGCGACACCACGATCACCACCCAGACAAATGGCGTCAGCGGGTTGCCGCCGACCATCTGCAGCTGCTGGGTGATCAGCATGTTGAGCACGAGAAAGGCGCAGTACAGCTGCACCAGCGTCGGCGTGTTGCGCGTGACTTCGACCACCGCACGAGCCGGCTGCGCCAGCCAACGCCGCCTCGAGGTCAGCGCAGCGGCGATCACCACGCCAGCGAGCAGGCTGAACGGAATGGTCAGCAGGCACAGCTCTAATGTCACGCCCAGGCCGCGCACGAAGGCGCTGCGCTCCGTGGCGTTGAGCACGAAGGAATAGTTCAGGCCGAGCGACTTCAGCGCATCGACGGCCGGGACGAGAAGCGACTCCATCACCCTGCCCTGTCAACCTGTGGCCTGCAGCTCGGCCGGCACGCCGTGTGGGCTTGCAGGCACCGTGCGCAATGCCGCCACCGCGCGAGCGATGCGCTGCACCGCATCGGCCAGCACCGCATCGCTCGCGGCGATGGACAGGCGGAAGTACGGCGACAAGCCATACGACGGGCCATCGACCGCCGCCACGCCTTCGGATTCGAGCAGCCAGTCGACCACGTCGCTGTCCGATTCGATCGCCCGCCCATCGGGCCGCGCACGGTCGATCAGTGCCGAGCAGTTGACGTAGACGAAGAAGGCCCCTTGCGGCGCCAGCAGCGAGATCCCCGGCACGGCATTGAGTGCCTCGGTCACGGCCATGGCGCGCTTGGCATAGGCCGCACGGGCCAGCGACACGAAGCTCTGGTCGGCCGACTGCAGCGCAGATTCGGTCGCGGCCTGGGCGATGGAATTGGGCGCCGATGAGGCCTGCGACTGGACCACCGTCATCGCGCGCACCAGCAGCTCGGGGCCTGCACCCCAGCCGATGCGCCAGCCGGTCATTGCGTAGGTCTTGGAGGCACCGTTGACGAGCAAGGTGCGGTCTTTCAGATCGGGCGCCACGTGCAGCAGATGTGCGGGGGCTTCGCCGGTGAACCAGATGTGTTCGTAGATCTCGTCCCACAGCACCAGCACGCGGGGGTGGAGGCGCAGCACCTTGGCCAGCGCGGCCAGTTCTGCCGCGGAGTAGACGGCGCCCGTGGGATTGGACGGCGAGTTCAGGATCAGCCAGCGCGTCTTCGGCGTGATGGCCTGTTCGAGCGCACGGGCGCTGAGCTTGAACCCACTGCGCTCATCCGTGGCCACGATCACCGGCGTGCCGTCGTTGACGCGCACGATGTCGGGAAACGACGGCCAGTAAGGCGCCGGCACGATCACCTCGTCGCCCGCATCGACGGTGGCGGCGAGCGCCTCGTAGATCACCTGCTTGGCCCCGTTGGCGACGATGATCTGCGCGGCGGTGTAGTCGAGCGCGTTCTCGCGCAGGTACTTCGCGCTGATCGCCTTGCGCAGCCCTGCGGTGCCCGGTGTCGGCGTGTACTTGGTTTCACCGCGCGCCATCGCGGCGACGGCCGCCTGCTTGATCGACTCGGGCGTGTCGAAGTCGGGCTCGCCGGATGTCAGCGTGAGCACGTCGCGCCCTTGCGCGGCCAGCGCCGCGGCGCGCCCGCTGGCTGCTGCGTTGGCCGACAGCTTGACGCGCTGGGCACGCTGCGACAGCGCGAACGGAGGGCTTGAAGTGCTCATGGCGTCGATCGGTCAAGCCGGCTTCTTGCCGAACTTGTCCTTCAGCTGGTAGAGCAGCGGCGTCGGCGTCATGCCGTTCTTCTTCTCGACGTCGATCAGCCAGCCGGTGGCATGCCAGTTCTGAACGACCTTGTCGATGGCGGCTTGCGTCTCGGCCTCACCTTTGCGCACCCAGATCACCGATGGCGACGGAATCAGTTCGCTCGCCGAAACGATCTCGTAGTCTTTCCAGTCGGCATTGCCCGCGACCAGTTCGCGCAGCGTCGGGCTCACGTGCACCGCCGTCACGCAGTTGCCGCCCTTCAGTGCGAGCAACGATTCGGGCTGGCCGCGAAACGCCTTGATCTCTGCGCCGTACTGCTCGGCCAGCGGCTTGGTGAAGTTGCTGCCTTGCGAGACACAGACCGGCTTGCCCTTCACGTCTTCCCAGCGCTTGATGCCACTGCCCTTGCGGGCGATGGCCGCGCCGCCGACTTCTTCAAACGGCGTGGGCACGAAGCTCATGATCTCGCTGCGCTCCTGCGTCCACTGCATGTTGGCGATCAGGATGTCGACCTTGCCCTGCTGCAAGAACTGCACGCGGTTGGAAGGCTGGACCTGCACGGTCTCCAACCCCACGCCCAGCGCCTTGGCCACGCCCTCGGCCAGCTCGACGTTGTAGCCGATGGGCTTTTGCGTGACGGGGTCGAGCGTGCCGAACGGCGGCCCCGACAGGATCACGCCGACGACGATCTTGTTGCGCTGGCGAATCTTGTCGAGCGTGGCATCGGCATGGGCAGCGCTTGCGCCCAGGGCCAACACGGCGATTGCAGACAACGCCCGCAATACGGATCGGGAATTCATGAAACGACTGCTCCTGGGTGACTGAGCGCACCCTTTTTGGAAAACTGCAGGCTGAGAGGCTTTCGAGTTTCCCTACCGTTCGGGCTGAGCCTGTCGAAGCCAGCGCAGTGCACGATGCACCCTTCGACAGGCTCAGGGCGAACGGAGTCAAAAACTTCTCAGTGGCTGAGATGACGAAGAGAAAACGACGGACGAAATCAGAGTGCGGCCTTGAACTTCGCCTGCAGCTCCGTCAGCAAGGGCTGCGGTGGCGAGATGCCGAGCCGCGTTTCGGTGGCAATCAGCCAACCGCTGCGGTGCCATTGCTGCACCACCTTGTCGACGGCAGCGATCGTGTCGGCCTCGCCTTTGCGCGCCCAGACCACCGAAGGCGCGGGAAGAATCTCGTCGCGTATCGGTGCCGCGTACGCCGCCCATTCCGCATTGCTGCGCAGCAGCGGTTGAATGAGCGTGGCGTCGTGCACGGCGGCCACGCAGTTGCCGCCACGCAAGGCGAGCAGCGATTCGGCAGACGTCTTGAAGCCGCGCACCTCGGCGCCGTATTGCTCCTGCAAAGGCTTCACGTAGCTGCTGCCTTGCGACGCGCACACCACCTTGCCGCGCAGGTCTTCCCACTTCGCGATGCCGCTGGTCTTGAGCACCGCCGCCGTGCCGCCGACACGATAGAACGGCGTCGGTGCATGGCCAAGAATCTCGCCGCGGTCGGCGTTGTATTCCATGGATGCGATCAGCAGGTCGACCTTGCCCGACTGCAGAAACTGGACGCGGTTGGAGGGCTGCACCTGGACCAGCTCGGCCTCGGCACCGAGCTGCTTGGCGAGGTTGCGCGCCAGCTCGGGGTTCCATCCGACGAGCTGTTGCGTGGCCGGGTCGATGGAGCCGAACGGGCCGCCGCTGGCAACCACGCCGATGACGACCTTGCCGCGTTGATGAATCCTGTCCAGCGTGGCATCGGCATGTGCCACGCTGGAGATTGCGCAGAGCGCAGCAGCAAGGAGGAGCGAGACCCGGGGCGGGCACAGAGAACGAAAGGCAACAGTCATGGAACAGAACCCAGCAACATTGAGTTGCGATCTTGCGAGTTCGGCCACCGAGCCACAACGAAGCAAATCAACTATCGGTATGCGCCGGCTCGGGCAGGTGGAAAGCGGCCAGCTCCTGCGGCGAGCATTGCGCAATCAGGCCGGTCTCCCATTCCAGGTAGCGGCGCGCGGCGTCGAGGTTGCCGTCGTGCCGGTCGTGAACGAAGAACAGGTGGTCGATCGCATCGGCATCGGCGGGGAGATCGGGCGTGGCCTCCACGGCGCCCGCAGCTTTCTCCGCTTCATCGGCAGAGATCCACGACAGCGCATGCCAGCCGGCATCGCGCAAGTCTTGCGCCGCCAGTCGCGCCGTGGTCTCGTCGGCCGCGATCAGCAACACCGGTCGTTGCCGGTCTCCCGAGGTGGCGGCTTGCACGTCGGCCACCACCCGCGGGCGGATCGACCACGCTGCGCCGCGCACATGGCGCTTGCGATAGGCCAGCGACGCTTGCAAGTCGACCACCACCGTCGGTAGTGCAGAAGCCCCGTCGCGCAAAACGCTCAGCAATGCTGAGTCAGCAAACGGCACGGCAGGCGGTAACGGCAGCACGGCCGGCGGGGGAACATGCACGCCGCTGGCGAGACCGCCTTCGATCACGGCCGCATCGAAGCCAAGGCGGCGCAGCCAGAGGGCGATGACGGGTGCACGGATGCCATCGTCGTCGAGCAGCAGAACGCGGCTGTTGCGCACGCCGATCTGCAGGTCGGTTGCCTGGATCAGTTGGCCGCCCGGCGCGTGGCGCGCACCGGGCAATGTGTGCCTCGCATGCTCGTCGGCCGTGCGCACGTCGAACACGAAGGTGGTGCGCGACGCGTCATCCAGCCAGGCCTGTGCGGCGGCCGGGGCCAGAACCGGCACGCCTTCGCGCAGGGCAGCCGCGGCGGCATCTGCCTTCGCTGCCACACGCTCTGCTGCGGCTGGCGCCCAGGGCAGGGTTCTCGCGCTGCCCCGCTCGAGTTCGAAGCCGGCGAGTGCCCAACCTTGCGTGCCGTTCTCCAGCGCGATCACCGGGTTCGGCACGCCGAGATCGCGCAGGATCTGTGCACCGACGATGCTGCGCGTGCGGCCTGCGCAGTGCACGACGATCGGTGTCGTTTCATCGCGCACCAGCGTGCGCCAGCGCAGCGCCAGTTCACCGTTGGGCACAGGGATGGCGCCCGGCAGCGTCATCTTCCTGTGCTCTTCGAGCGTGCGGCCATCGAGCAGCACCAAGGGCTCGCCCGACGCGAGGCGCGCGGCCAATGCAGGCGCATCGATGTGCGGCACGTCGAACGCATGCTCAACGCGTTCACCGAAGGTCTTGGACGGCAGGTTCACGCCCTTGAACAGCGTGCGGCCAGCGCGTTGCCAGGCGAGCGCACCGCCAGCGAGGACGGACACATTCCGGTAGCCGATGGCGGCCAGGCGCTTGGCCGCGCGTTGAGCCAGATCGTCATGCGGCCCGCCGTCGTCCAGCAGCACCGTGCGCGTCGACCGGCGAGGCACCAGCCGCGCCGCCTCCGGCTCCAGCCGGCTGTAAGGAACATGGACCGAGAAGAACGGGTGGCCTTCGCCGTATTGCCCGTGCTCGCGAATGTCGAGCAGCGCGAGTTCGTGGCCGTCTTGCAGCCACTGTTGAAGTGTCTCGACATCAACGCTTCCCAAGGGGACAGACGCCGAGACGCCGGCAATTGCAGCCGCAGCCGGCTGCGCAGTATCGAGAGCAACGGACATGGTTTGGCTGGACGATGCGATACGGCACCTTAGCCATGCCCCGTGGCCAGTGCTACGAAGGTTTGCGAATATGCATAAGCAAGGACTGGTTCGACAGCGCGCTGCGCCGGCGGTGCAGCAGGTACCAAGCCGCCGGAACGACCAGCATGCTGAGCAAGGGCGCGGTCAGCATTCCGCCGACCATCGGCGCAGCAATGCGGGCCATGACCTCGGAGCCTGTGCCGTGGCCCCACAGCATCGGGATCAGGCCGGCCAGCACGATGGCCACGGTCATCGCCTTCGGGCGGACGCGCAGAACCGCGCCCTCGCGGATCGCTGCCAGCAGCGTCTCTTCGTCGTCGGGCTCTCCCGCTGCAAGGCGGTGTGCGTGCGCATTCTTCAGGTAGACCAGCATCACCACACCGAACTCCGCAGCAACCCCGGAGAGCGCGATGAACCCCACAGCCGAAGCCACCGAGATCGAGTGGCCCAACATCCAGACCAGCCAGAAGCCGCCCACGAGCGAGAACGGAACGGCCGCCATCACGAGCGCTGCGTCACTGAAGGAGCGGAAGAGCAGGTACAGCAACACGAAGATGACCGCCAGCGTGGCCGGCACGACCAGCTTCAGCCGCTCGGTCGCACGCTCAAGGTACTCGAACTGCCCGGACCACGAGACGGCGTACCCGGCAGGCATCGCCACCTGCTTGGCAACGGCCGCCTGCATGTCGTTCACCACCGAGCGAAGGTCGCGGCCCCGCACGTCGACGTAGACCCACCCCGACAGCCTTGCGTTCTCGCTGCGAAGCATGGGCGGCCCGTCTTCGATGGAGAGGCGCGCCACGTCTTGCAGCAGCACCGTCGCGCCCTTCTCGGTCACGAATGGAAGCTGACGCAGGCGTTCGAGAGAATCACGCATCTCCCGCGGGTAGCGCACGTTGATGGGGTAGCGCTCGCGGCCCTGGACGACTTCCGTCGTGGCCAAGGTTTCGCCGCCGATGGCCGTGGAGACAACGGCCTGGACATCCGCGACCGACAAGCCCAAGCGCGCTGCGGCCAGGCGGTCGACGTCCACGTCGATGTAGCGGCCCCCGGTCAGCCGTTCCGCCAGCGCCGAAGAAACACCCGGCACGCCCTTCACGGCCGCCTCGATCTGCGTGGCCAACTTGTCGATGACCAACAGGTCGGTGCCGGCGACCTTGATGCCCACGGGGCTCTTGATGCCCGTGGCCAGCATGTCGATGCGGTTGCGGATGGGCGGCACCCAGACGTTCGAGAGGCCCGGCACCTTCACTGCGAGGTCGAGTTCTTCGACGAGTTTTTCCGGCGTCATGCCCGCACGCCACTGCTCGCGCGGCTTGAACTGGATGGTCGTCTCGAACATCTCCAGCGGCGCTGGGTCGGTCGCCGTGTCTGCCCTGCCCGCTTTCCCGAAAACGCGCTCGACTTCAGGCACGGTCTTGATGAGCCGGTCGGTCTGCTGCAAGAGTTCGGAGGCCTTGGAAATCGACAGGCCCGGGAGTGCCGACGGCATGTACAGCAGGTCACCCTCGTCGAGCGCCGGCATGAACTCCCCGCCCAGCCGCGCGACCGGAATGGCAGTCACGGCCAGCACGAGCGCAGCCACGGCCAGCGTCGCCTTCGGGAACCGGAGAACGGCTTCCAGCACCGGCCGATAAACGGCAATGAGCAGGCGATTGAGCGGGTTCGACGTCTCGTGCGGAATGCGCCCGCGCACGAGGTAGCCCATCAGCACCGGAACCAGGGTGACCGACAGTGCTGCGGCGGCGGCCATCGTGTACGTCTTCGTGAACGCCAGCGGCGAGAACAAGCGCCCCTCTTGCGCTTCGAGCGCAAAGACCGGCAGGAACGACAGCGTGATGACCAGCAGCGAGAAGAACAGCGCCGGCCCGACCTCCACGCAGGCATCGGTGATGAGCTGCCACCGCTCGGCAACGGACGACGTGCGCTCGTGCTTCACCTCGAAGGCCTCGATCTGCTTGTGCGCCGCCTCAAGAAGGACGACCACGCCGTCGAGGGCCGCCCCGACTGCCAGGGCGATTCCGGACAGGCTGAGAATGTTCGCGTTGACGCCTTGCCACCGCATCACGATGAACGCCGCGCCGATCGCGATGGGCAGCGCAATCACGGCAACCAACGCCGAGCGCACATGGAACAGGAAGAGCAGGCACACCAGCGCGACCGCAATGAACTCTTCCGTCAGCTTCAGCTTGAGGTTGCTGATGGACCGGTCGATGAGCTTCGAGCGGTCGTAGGTCTCGACGACTTCGACGCCTGGCGGAAGGCTCGGCTTGAGGCTCGCCAACCTGGCCTTCACCGCGTCGATGGTCGTGCGGGCGTTCTTGCCGGTGCGCATGACCACGACACCGCCGGCGACTTCGCCCTGCCCGTCGAGTTCGGCGATGCCGCGGCGCATCTCCGGCCCGACCTGCACCGTGGCAACGTCGCGCAGCAGCACCGGCGTCGAGCCCGACACGCTGAGCGGAATGACGCGGAAGTCATCGAGCGACCTCAGGAACCCGCGCGAGCGAACCATGTACTCGCCTTCGGCCATCTCGATCACGGAGCCGCCGGAGGCCTGGTTGGCGTTCTTGAGCGCCTCGGTCACCATGCGCTGCGTGACGCCGAGCGAGCGCATGCGGTTGGGGTCGAGCACCACCTGATACTGCTTGACCATGCCGCCGATGCTTGCGACCTCTGCCACGTCGGCAATGGTCTTCAACTCGAACTTCAGGAACCAGTCGTTCAAGGCCCGCAACTGGCCGAGGTCGTTCTTGCCGCTGCGGTCCACGAGTGCGTACTCGTAGACCCAGCCCACGCCCGTGGCGTCGGGGCCGAGCGCTGCGGTCGCGCCCGGCGGCAGCTTGCCTTGAACCTGGTTGAGGTACTCGACCACCCGAGACCTCGCCCAATACGGGTCGGTCTTGTCGTCAAACAAAACATAGACGAACGAATCCGCGAAGAAGCTGTAGCCGCGCACGGTCTTCGCACCCGGCACGCTGAGCATCGTCGTCGTCAGCGGGTACGTGACCAGGTCTTCCACGACTTGAGGCGGCTTGCCCGGGTACGAGGTGCGCACGACCACTTGAACGTCTCCGATGTCCGGCAGCGCGTCGACAGGTGTGTTCGCCACGGACCAGACACCCGCCGCGACGAGAAAGGCGGTCGCCATCAGCACCAGGAACCGGTTGCCGACCGACCATCGGATGAGCGCCGCGATCACTTGGCGCCTCTCTCGGCCATGCTGCCCGTGACGGAACGAAGCCTGGCTTCCGAGTCGATGAGGAACTGCCCGCTCGCCACGACCTGCTCCCCTTCGGCGAGCCCCTGCGTCACCTCGATGTCGTCGCCGGCCTCCTGGCCGATGGCGACGTCGCGGCTCTCGAAGGAGCCGTTCTCTTTGCGCACGAGAACCACAGCGCGTTTGCCTGTCCGAATGACGGACTCGGACGGAACGACCAGCCGCGAGACGCTCGGGCCGGCCACCTGCAAGCGCAGCAGCATCCCCGGCATGAGCTTGCCGGCCCGGTTGTCGACTTCGAAGCGGGCCTGCAGCGTGCGGGTACTGGCGCTGACCTGGGGAAGGATTTCCTTCAGCTCGCCTTCGAGCACCTGCGATTCATCCGCTTGCAACACCGCCCTGACCTTCTGGCCGCGGGTGAGCCGAACGGCTTGGGCTTCTGGAACTTCGGCCACGGCCCACACCGTCTCGAGACCGGCAATGCGAAACAGCGTCGCGCCGGGTGCGACCGCAACGCCTTCGCGCACGCCGAGTTCCGCCACCACACCCGAGGCCGGGGCGGTCAGCGTGAAGCGGGCCTGCGCGGCGCCGCTCTCCTCGGCTTGGCGAACGAGCGAGTCCGGGATGGACATGGCGCGCATGCGCTCGCGCGCCGCGCCGATGATGTCTTGCGACACGCCGGCCCGCTTGAGCGCCAGCAGCTCGTTCTGCGGCCCCAGCCATTCGGGCGCGAAGATGGTTGCCAACATCTGACCCTTGCGGACTCGTTCCATCGGCGCCCGAACGGCAAGGTGCTCGACGTAGCCCGCAACGCGCGTTTGCACGGCGAGGTTCAGACGCTCGTCGAACTGCACGGTGCCGACCGCATCGAACGATGACGACACATCGGCCTTGCGCACGCTTGCCGTTCGGATGCCGAGGTTCTGCTGCACCGCAGGGCTGATCTTCACGCCGCCGTCGCTCGAGTCGCCGTCGGCGTAGACCGGCACCAGCTGCATGTCCATGAACGGGGACTTGCCGGGCTTGTCGAAGCGCGGCCCGGGAACCATCGGGTCGTGCCAGTAGAGAACCTTCTTGCCTGCAGGCTCCGATGCGGCCGGTGCGGCGGCCATGACCGCCTCGTTGGAACCGCTGCTGTGCCGGCCGGCGTAGAAGCTGCCGGTGACCAGGGCGGCTGCGCCCAGCACGGTCAGCGCAATGGTTTGAACGCGCTTCATCGAGCACCTCCGTTCACGATGGGTTTGTAGGCAAGCTGTGCCTGGGCCTTGGCGAGATCGCGCTGCAGCGAGAGCAGCTTTCGCTGAGCCTCGACTTCCATGTGGCGCGCCTCGAACAGCGCCATCAGCGTCACCTGGTTCGAGCGGTATCCGGCCAGTGCGGCAGCAGTTCGTTGCTGAGTGGGAACCACGACCGAGGACTGATAGCGCTGAATGCGCTCGCTCAGGCGCTGCGCGTCGCTGGCCAGGCCGCGGAACTCGGCTTGTGCTGAGCGTGTGGCCTCTGCGAGGCTGGCTTCGGCCTTGTCGACGAGGGCCAGCTTCGAGGCCGTTTCACGGTCCTGCCGCTCTGCGGGCGATACCGCAAGTGGGATGCTCACGCCGAACGAAACCATGTCGGAGTAGCCGGTACGTTGGCCGTACGAGACCTCCCATGACCAGTTCGGCCTGCGATTGCTCGCGGCCACGGCGGCTTCCTGTCGAGCGAGTTCGACGTCGCGCTGCGCCGCCACCACCATCGGGTGGTTCGCGATGAAGGTTTGCTCGTCAGCGCCGGTCAGTTCCACCGGCGCCGCGAGCTCATCCGTCGGGACGCCGACCCAGCGCTCCAGCGCCACGCGCGCAGCGCTCTGCTGTTGCATCACTTCCGCAGACTCGTCTTCGGCTATGCCGCGAGCGCTGGTCGCCGCCAACACTTCCTGGCTGCTGCCGGTGGACGAAGAGAGCCGCGCCTTGGCGGCCTCCAGCTCCTCATGGACGTGGTGTTCGGACAGCGTCGTTTGCTTGAGCGTCTCGCCCGCGAAGTAGGCGTCGAGGTAAGCCAGCGCCGTCTGCAGGCGAACCTCTGCTGCCGTCGCTAGGACCGAAGCCGACTCTCGGCTGACCATCGCGTCGGCCGCAGCCTGGCGCGCGGCGCGCTTCTCGGCCGAGACCCACTCCTGGCCGATGCCGATGCGCCTCATGGTCGCGGAGTCGCGCGTCGTGCTGAACCGGTCTCCTCCCGTCACGGGAAGGTTGTCGACGCCGGCGCGCAGCGTCGGGTCGGGCCGCTGGCCTGCCGCGCGGGCTGCTTCCGAGGCGCTGGCCACGCCGGCACGTGCCGACCGGGTGGCCTCCGAGCGTGGAACGGCCAGGTCCAGCGCCTGGGTGAGTGTGAGAGGTGCCGCGACGGCCAAGGCCGGCAGCATGGCCGCGGCCAGAGCGGCCGCGCGCAGAGAAAAGGTGAACATGGAAACTCCGAAGACAAACGACGCACTTGCTGGCGAGCGGGCAAGCCGCACCAGCGCCGGTCAGTCGACGGAGGGGTCAGACGCGGAGTCTGAGGGTGGAGAGAAAGAGCGGGTCCGGAGGCGGACGTGCTTCGGGCGCAGACGCCATGGGCAGCGCTTCGGCTTCGGCATCCAAGAGCACCAGCGGCATCACCAGCACCTGCACCACCATCGGCAGCGAGGCAGCAGGCAGCTTGGCCGCTTCGAAGGACTGCGCAGAGCCCGCCGCGTGCTGGTGGCAGAGAACCGGTTGCGCCTGATCCATGCCCTCGCAGGGCTCGCCCGCGGCCATCATTGCTGCCATGGCAGCAGCATCGACCTGGCCCGGGCAAACGTAGTTCGCCAACGCCAGCTGCGAGAACAGCAGCGACAACACCAGGGACGGCACCACGAAGAACGTGGCGGTCAGGCGGTGAGCGGCGCGAAGAAGCATGGCGGGCAGTTTATGGCAACGCCGAACGTGCCGCTCGCGGCGCGTCTCGCTTCGGGCAGCTTTGGGGCGCTGCGAGCCCTGCGAGAACCGAGGCTAGGTGTTTCCACCGTTTTATTTAGTTCGCCGCCCAAACTAATAATGCACCCCATAGCGAGTTCACATCGCACTTCACCCTGCACAAGAGGAGACACACCTTGCCCGTCGAGGCCACCGGCAATCAGCAGCTTCTGAAGGACATCAATCGGATGGCCTTGGTGCGCCACTTGTGCGCCCACCCCGGCCTCTCGCGTGCCGATCTCTCCACCGTCGTGCGGCTCACGAAATCCACCGTCAGCCTGCTCGTGCGCGAGCTGCTGGCCGAAGGCTGGCTCGTCGAGCGTGAAGTGGTTGCCACCGGCGACCTCGGCCGGCGCCCCACGCCCCTGTTCATCGACCCGCGGCGCCTGCTGCTGCTGGGCGCCGAAGTGGGCATCGATTCGGTCCGCGTGGTGGCCACCTCGCTGACCGGCGACGTGCTCGCACGCGCTGTCGCGAGCTACGGTTCCGGCAAGAGCGCCAAGGCCTGCATCGGCACGCTGGCCACTGCGCTGCTGAAGGTGCGCAAGCAGCTCGACGAGGCCGAGCACCGCATCATCGGCATCGGCGTGGGCCTGCCCGGCGGCGTGGACGAAGCGCGCGGCTTCCTGCACTTCGCACCCAACCTCGGCTGGCGCGACGTACCCGTCGGCGCCCTGCTCGGCGAGAGGCTGGCCGGCTCGACGCTGGAAGGCATTCCGCTGTTCGTGCAGAACGAAGCAGACGTGGCCGCGCTGGGCGAGATGGAGTTCGATGTATCGCAGAACTCGAACCCCCTGCTCTACCTGAGCATCAACCAGGGCGTGGGCGCCGGCGTGATCGTCGGCGACCGGCTGCTCACCGGAAGCCGAGGCTTCGCCGGCGAGGTCGGCCACATCGTGCTGCAGCTCAACGGGCCACTGTGCTCCTGCGGCCGCCGGGGTTGCGCCGAAGCGCTGATCGGACCACGCGCCATGCTGCCCCTGACCGAAGACGGGCAAGCGCAAACAGTCGCAGAGATCCGCCAGCGGCTGGACGAGCACGACGCAGACACGGTGCGCGCCGTCAAGAAGGCCGGCAGCTACCTGGGCATGCTGCTGCAGAACCTGTCTTCGGCCTACGACCCCGGGTGCATCGTGCTGGGCGGTGCCGTCGTCGATCTGGGCGACGTGTTCCTGCAGCCGGCACTGCGCACGCTCCATGAATACGCGGCCGCAGCCAACCTCGCACCGCCGACGGTGCAGACCTCTCGCTTCGGTGCCGACTCGGTGGCCGTGGGCGCAGCCGCACTGGCGCGCTACCGCCTCACACGCCCGCTGATCGCCACCGCAGCCAACAGCGGCGGTGCAGCCGGGGAGAACGACTGATGTACCTCGGCATCGACCTCGGCACCTCCGAAGTGAAGCTGTTGCTGCTCGACGCAGCCGGGCAGATCGTGGGCCAGGCCGGTTCGCCGCTGGAGGTTTCGCGGCCCCACCCGCTGTGGTCGGAGCAGTCGCCGCAAGACTGGTGGCACGCCACCAAGAGCGCGGTCGCCAAGTTGCGCGGCACGCATCCGGAGGCTTTTGCCAGGGTCCGCGCCATCGGCCTGTCGGGCCAGATGCACGGAGCCGTGCTGCTGGGGGCGCAAGACCAGGTGCTGCGCCCGGCCATTCTCTGGAACGATGGCCGCAGCCATGCCGAATGCGCCGAGCTGACCGAGCGCGCACCGAACCTGCATGCGGTGGCCGGCAACCTGGCCATGCCCGGCTTCACGGCGCCGAAGCTGCTGTGGGTGCGCAAGCACGAGCCCGAGGTCTTCGCGCAGGTGCGCAGCGTGCTGCTGCCCAAGGATTACCTGCGCTTGTGCCTGAGCGGCGAGAAGGTGTCCGACCCGTCCGACGCGGCCGGCACGCTGTGGCTCGACGTCGCGGCGCGCGACTGGTCCGACGAGCTGCTGGCGGCGTGCTACCTGAGCCGCTCGCAGATGCCTCGCCTGGTCGAGAGCAGTGCCCCTTCCGCCTGCCTGAGGCCGGAGGTCGCCGCGGCCTGGGGGCTCAGCACCAAGGTCGTGATCGCCGGCGGCGCAGGCGACAACGCCGCAAGCGCGATCGGCGTGGGCGCGGTGCTGCCGGGTGATGGTTTCATCTCGCTGGGTACCTCGGGCGTGCTGTTCGTCGTCAACGACCGCTTCCGGCCCAATCCGGCCTCGGCCGTGCATGCCTTCTGCCATGCCTTGCCGCAGCGCTGGCACCAGATGAGCGTGATGCTGTCGGCCGCCAGCTGCCTGAAGTGGTACGTGCAGCTCAGCGGCGCAGTCGACGAGGCGGCGCTGCTGCACGAGGTGGCGTCGCTCCCGCAGGCAGCCTTGCGCGAGGCGCCGCTGTTCCTGCCTTATCTCGCCGGCGAGCGCACGCCGCACAACAACCCGTTCGCGCGCGGCATGTTCTTCGGCCTGAGCCACGAGTCCACGCGAGCGTCGTGTGCGTATGCCGTGCTCGAGGGCGTGGCCTTCGGGCTGGCCGATGGCCTGGCCTCGCTGCGCGAGGCGGGCACCGAGGTCGCGCGCCTGTCGCTGGTGGGCGGCGGTGCGCGCAGCAGCCTGTGGGCCCAGCTGATCGCCGACGCGCTCGGCGTCGAGATCCTCGTGCATGCCGGCGGCGACGCCGGTGGCGCACTCGGCGCGGCCCGGCTCGGCTGGCTGGCCGCCGGCGGCAGCGAAGCCGAGGTCTGCACCCGCCCCGAGGTCGCTGCCCGCCATTCGCCCGACCCCGAACGCCACGGCGTGCTGCAGCAGCGGCTGCGGCGCTTCCGCGACATCTACCAACGGCTTCAACCCTTGTTCGTTCCAACCTCCCCATCCCCATGAAGAGCTACTTCCAAGACATTGCGCCGATCCGGTTCCAGGGCCTCGCCAGCGATGAGCCGCTCGCTTTCCGCCACTACGACAAGGACCGCCTCGTGCTCGGCAAGCGCATGGAAGACCACCTGCGCTTTGCCGTGTGCTACTGGCACACCTTCTGCTGGAACGGCCTCGACCCCTTCGGCCTCGGCACCTTCGAGCGGCCGTGGTTCGCAGGCGGCTCGCCGATGGAGCAGGCACAGGTCAAGGCCGCAGCCGCGTTCGATTTCTTCACCAAGCTCGGTGCGCCCTACTACTGCTTCCACGACCGCGACGTCGCACCCGAAGGCGCCACGCCGCGCGAGAGCCGCGACAACTTCCAGCGCATCGTCGACGTGCTGGGCGAACACCAGCAGCGCAGCGGCGTGAAGCTGCTGTGGGGCACCGCCAACCTGTTCAGCCACCGCCGCTTCATGTCGGGCGCCGCATCGAACCCGGACCCTGCCGTGTTCGCGATGGCTGCACTGCAGGTGCGCGACGCGATGAACGCAACGCAGCGCCTGGGCGGCGAGAACTACGTGCTGTGGGGCGGCCGCGAAGGCTACGAAACCCTGCTCAACACCCGCCTCGAACAGGAGCTGGACCAGCTCGGCCGCTTCCTCAACATGGTGGTCGAGCACAAGCACAAGATCGGCTTCAAGGGGGCGATCCTGATCGAACCCAAGCCGCGCGAGCCGAGCAAGCACCAGTACGACTTCGACGTCGCCGGCGTCTACGGCTTCCTCGCGCGCTACGGCCTCGACAAAGAGGTCAAGGTCAACATCGAGGCCAACCACGCCACGCTCTCGGGCCACAGCTTCGAACACGAGATCGCCACCGCTGCGTCGCTCGGCATCCTGGGCAGCGTCGACATGAACCGCGGCGACCCGCAGCTGGGCTGGGACACCGACCAGTTCCCGCACAACGTGCCCGAGGTGGCGCTGGCGCTGTATCACATCCTGCAGGCCGGCGGCCTGGGGCAAGGCGGCCTGAACTTCGACGCCAAGGTTCGGCGCCAGTCGATCGACGCCGTGGACCTGTTCCACGGCCACATCGGCGGCATGGACGTGTGCGCCCGCGCGCTGCTGGCCGCCGAACAGATGATCGTCGACGGCCGCCTGAAGCGCGCACAAGACGAGCGATATGCCGGGTGGGACCAAGCCGCAGGCCAAGACATCCTGAGCGGCCGCGTCTCCCTCGACACCCTGGCCGACCGCGTGCTAACCGACAACACGGACGTGGTTCCGATCTCGGGCCGCCAGGAGTACCTCGAAAACCTCGTCAACCGATTCTGCTGAGAGCCTTGAGTCGTGGCGTACCGGTGGCGTGATCACGGTTGCGATGCGGACGCGGGGGCACAACCCCCGGCGCTCCCACGGTCGACGGAGCCCGGCGCCACGAGCGCTGCCTGGCGCCGTCGACCACGCCGCCATGAACGAGTAGCCACAGCGGTCGACGCCGCTCCGTAGCCATCCGAAACGGATGGTCCCTGAAACCAAAACCTAAATCTACACATGAGACAATTTCAGAGGACAGCCATTTCACTCGCAACGGCCCATGTGGCCGTGATGTGGACCGGTATCGCGATGGCGCAGGCAGCGCCTGTGCCGGAACCCGCCGCATCCGCCCCCACCCCCTCCAGCGCCGCATCGGCGCCTGCGAGCACCGCATCGGCACCGGCTGCTGCGGCGCCAAGCGAAACCAAGCCCCAGCAGCCTACCGGCAAGCCTGAAGTCAAGCTGGACACGGTCATCATCTCCGGGCGCCGCGCGGCCCTGGAAACTGCGCAACGGATCAAGCAAGACGCCGACGAAGTCGTCGACTCCATCGTTGCAGAAGACATCGGCAAGCTGCCCGACCGCTCGGTCACCGAGGTGCTGCAGCGCGTGGTGGGCGTCACCATCGACCGCAACATGTCGCGCAGCGACCCCGAGCACTTCTCCGTCGAAGGCTCGGGCGTCAACATTCGCGGCCTCAGCTACGTGCGCTCCGAACTCAACGGCCGCGACACCTTCTCGGCCAACGGTGGCCGTTCGCTGAACTTCGAAGACGTGCCGCCCGAACTGATGGCCGGCGTGGACGTCTACAAGAACCCCTCGGCCGTGCAGATCGAAGGCGCCATCGGCGGCCTGGTGAACCTGCGCACCTTCATGCCGTTCGATTTCACCGGCTTCAAGGGCACCATGTCGTTGCAGGGCAACTACACGGAGGCGCAACGCAAGACCAGCCCAGCGGGTACGGTCCTGTTGTCCGACCGCTGGGACAGCGACTTCGGCCAATTCGGTGCGCTGCTGAGCCTCGCGCATTCGGTGAGCACCACGCGCACCGACGAGATCCAGGTCGACCCCTACTTCAAGATCGATCCGACCGGCGGCACGAACCGCACCCAATGGGTTCCCAAGGGCATGTCGTGGCGCACGAATGAGTACGAGCGCACACGCGATGGCCTCTACAGCGCGCTGCAGTGGAAGAAGAACGACCTCAGCTCCTCGCTGTCGTACTTCGAATCGAAATACAAGATGCGCTGGGACGAGAGCGCGATTTTCGGCCAGACCGATCCCTGGAACATCGCCGTCGACGGCGGCACCTACACCCAGAACAACGTGATGACCTATGGCTCGCTGCGCGAGGCCACCGCCAGAGACGGCGGCATCAACTTCGGCGCCGACACGCGCTCCGCCAACCGCGATTCGGGCACCAAGGAGCTGGCCTGGAACCTCAAGTGGAAGGCCAACGAGCGCTGGTCGTTCAACACCGACGTGCAGCTCATCCGCTCGAAGACGGAGTCCTTCGACTCCACGGTCGCCACGGGGGTGCTGATGCCCAAGGAGACGCTGGACCTGACAGGTTCGATGCCACGCATCGCATTCGACAGCAGCGACATGGCGAGCCTGGCCGATCCGTCCAAGTACTACTGGGGGTCCATGCAGGACCACGCCGACAAGAGCAAGGCGAACTCGAAGGCCTGGCGCGGCGACGCCAAGTTCATGTTCGAGGACCCGGTACTGATCGACCTGCAATTCGGCGTGCGCCTCACCGACCGCGACGCGACGACGACGACCTCGATGAGCCCTTACAAGACCGCGTACAACTGGTCGGCGATCACGCAGCCCTGGATGAAGGGCTGGTACCTCGACAACCTGGCCACACTCAACGATCCTCGCTTCAGCGGAGGCACCTATACCCATCAGTTCGGCAACTTCTTCGGCGGCAGCGCCGCGGTACCTGGGCTGATACTGCCAACCGTCGCGATGGCCCGCGGGTATCCCGACAGCTACGCCACGCTGAACCAGTACTCGATCGCGATGTGCCAGGAAAGAAACGCACGGATCGCCGCGACCCCAGGCTCGACCGAATCGCTTGGAACCTGCAATGGCTTCTGGACCCCCAGCACCTTCGGCGTCGACCCGGCCGGCACCAACGATCAGCATGAAACCACGCAGGCCGCCTACGCCCAGCTGCGCTTCGGCTTCGACGACTGGAAGTTCCCGGTCGACGGCAACATCGGCATGCGCCTGGTCCGCACCCACATGGAAGCCAAGGGTTACACGATCCTGTCAGTCGCCAGCACGGGGGTCGGTAGCGGCCAGACGCTTGGCGGCGTCGCGATCCCTGGCCTCTCGACATTCGCCTCGCCGATCGATTTCGAGCAGACCTACACCAACGTGCTTCCGAGCCTGAACCTGAGGATGAAGGCGTCGTCGCAACTGCAGTTCCGCCTCGGCCTGGCCCAGGCGATTGCCCGGCCGGACTTCTCGGACCTGCAGGCGTATTCGACGTTGGACATGTCGTACGACAAGCACAGCGAGACCATCGGCGGCAAGAGCCAACTCATCATCGATCGCGTCAAACTGACCGGCACCGCCCAGGGGAACCCGGCGCTCAAGCCGACGAAGTCCGACCAGATCGACCTGACGAGCGAGTGGAACTTCAGCAAGACGGGTTCGTTCACAGTGGCTGTGTTCAACAAGCAGCTCAAGGACGTGATCGTCAAGCAGACCTCCACGGTTCAGCTCACCGACAGTTCGGGCACACCGGTCAACTTCACCGCCACGGCACCGGTCAACGGCGCCAAGGGCTTTGCCCGCGGCTTCGAGGTCGCCTACCAGCAGTATTTCGACAAGCTGCCCGGTGCGCTGGCGGGTTTCGGCGTACAGGCCAACTACACCTTCGTCCACAGCAAGACGAAGCCGTACCAGTCCACTTACACCCCACTCTGCTCGGGTACGTCGACGGATGCAGTCAACCTGAACCTGAACTCCAACGGCTGCGACACCGACGGGCGGACCTTCGGCGACTTGCCGCTGGCCTATCTGTCGCGCGACACCTACAACCTGGCCTTGCTGTACGACCGTGGCCCGCTCTCGGCACGCGTGGCCTACAACTGGCGTTCGAAGTATCTGCAGGGCGTCAACGTCAACGGCACCAATGGCGGCAACGGGCAAGACGACGCCGGGAAGCCCGTGGCCTACGCCCTGCCGACCTGGAGTGACGCCTACGGCACGCTTGACGCGGGTGTCAGCTACAGCATCACCGACAACCTCAAGGTCAGCCTGGAAGGCAAGAACCTGACCAACGAGGCCAACCGCCAGCTGATGCAGCAGCACATCGGCATGATGCTCCGCGGGGTTTCCTACACGGGTCGCCAGTACTCGGCGAGCATGAGCTACTCGTACTGAGTTGACGGCACGCCGCCTGCACCCTGGTTTCACCGGGGCGCAGGCGGCTTCCGAACCATCGCCGTGCCACACCGATGAACATGACATTGAGTCCCCTTCTTTCCCGCTTCTGCGGCGCGCTGGCCTTCGCAGCCGCCACGCTCGCACACGCTGCCGACGTGCCGGCCGACCGGCCGCACCTCGTTTCGCGCGATGGCCGCCACGCGCTGATGGTCGACGGCGCGCCCTTCGTCATCCTGGGTGCCCAGGTCCACAACTCGAGCAACTACCCGGCTGCGCTGAAGGATGTCTGGCCTGCCATCAAGGACATGAACGCCAACACGGCCGAGGTGCCGATCGCGTGGGAGCAGGTCGAGCCCGTCGAAGGCAAGTTCGACTTCAGCTTCGTCGACACGCTCGTCGCGCAAGCCCGCCAGCACAAGGTGCGCCTGGTGCTGCTGTGGTTCGGCACCTGGAAGAACACCAGCCCCCAGTACACGCCCGAGTGGGTGAAGTTCGACAACAAGCGCTTCCCGCGCATGGTCGACAAGGATGGCAAGACGATCTACTGCCTCTCGCCGTTCGGTGAAGAGACGCTGCGCGCGGACAAGCGTGCCTTCGTCGCGCTGATGGGCCACCTGAAGAAGATCGACGAAAAGCAGCACACGGTCATCATGGTGCAGGTCGAGAACGAAGTGGGCACCTATGGCCTCGTGCGCGACTTCGGCGCCAAGGCGCAGGCCGCCTTCGAGCGTGACGTGCCGGCCGCCGTGCTGCAGCGCAAGAAGTCGCCGCTGAGCCCAACGAAGCCTGCCTCATGGCGCGTGGCGTACGGCGACTACGCCGATGAATATTTCCACGCCTGGGCGATTGCGAGCTACATCGAAGAGATGGCCAAGGCCGGCCGCGCGGTCTACGACCTGCCGATGTATGTCAACAACGCGCTGCGCAATCCGCTGGAGCAGCCGCCCAAGCCGTGGAACAAGGACTTCGCCAGCGGCGGGCCCACCTACGACGTGATCGACATCTACAAGGCGGCTGCGCCGCACCTGGACATCGTCGGCCCCGACCTCTACAGCCCGGAAGACGCCCAAGTCAACGGTTCGCTCGACCGCTTCCAGCGGCCGGACAACGCGCTGTGGGTGCCCGAGATGAGCAACGCGGCCGTGTATGCGCGCTACGTGTATTCGATCCTCGGGCGCGGGTCGCTCGGCGTCAGCCCCTTCGGCATCGACTACTTCGACTACAGCAACTTCCCGCTGGGTTCGAAGTTCACCGACCAGCGCATGGTGGAGCCCTTCGCCAAGATCTACGCGGCCTTCGCGCCCATGCAGCGCCAGTGGGCGAAGTGGGCCTTCGAAGGCCGCACCTACGGCACCGCCGAGGCCGACGACCGCGGCCCGCAGACGCTGCAGATGAAGGGCTGGAAGGCCGTGCTGTCGTTCGACCAATGGATGTTCGGCGAGAAGGACTGGCTGAAAGACAAAGCCGAGCACAAGCCCCGCACCGAGAAGCCTGCAGGTGGCGTGGCCATCGCGCAGATCGGTGACGACGAGTTCGTGATCGTCGGCCAGCACCTGCGCCTGAGGATCGAACCGCTGTCGGACAACGGCAGCCTGGGCGCGATGAACGCCCGCGTCGAAGAGGGCCAGTTCGACAGCACGGGCCGCTGGGTCATGCAGCGCAACTGGAACGGCGATCAGGTCGACTATGGCTTGAACCTGACCGGCAACCCCGTCGTCCTCAAGGTCCGCATGGGCCGCTATTGACCGAATGGTTGAGCGGAGCAAAACGATGATGCAGCGGCGGCATTTGATCCAGGGCGCGGGCCTGTTCGCGCTCGGTGGCCTGCGGGTTCCGGCCGTCTTCGGCGCCACGCCGGAGGTTGCGACCGGCAGTTCTTACGAATGGGCAACCGTGCCCTTCGGCGCCGGCGGGTTCATCGACGGATTCGTCTTCCACCCACGCGAGCGCGGGCTGCTGTATGCCCGCACCGACATCGGCGGCGCCTACCGCTTCGACCCGGCGGCGAAGTCCTGGGTGCCGCTGCTCGACCACCTGTCCAGGGCCGATGCCGACCTGATGGGCGTGCTGAGCCTGGCCGTCGACCCCAACGATGCGAACCGGCTCTATGCCGCCTGCGGGCTGTACCTGCCCGAGTGGGCGCGCAACGGCGCGCTGCTGGCCTCGAACGATCGCGGCGCCACCTGGCAGGTGACGGAGCTGGGCATCAAGCTCGGCGGCAACGCAGCCGGCCGCGGCACCGGCGAGCGCCTGCAGGTCGACCCGAACCAAGGTGAGGTGCTGCTGCTGGGCACCTCGCAAGACGGCTTGATGAAGAGCAGCGACCGCGCCCGCAGCTTCCGGCGCACGGCCTTCGAAGGCCGGCACGTGTCGCTGGTCCTTTTCGATCTGCGCGATGGAAAACCGGGCTCGCCTTCGCGCACGGTCTACGTGGGCTGCCACGACAAGCCGGGCCTGTACGTCTCGCATGACGGCGCAGAAAGCTTCGCGCGTGAAGAGGGCACGCCCGCGCAGGTGCCGCAGCGCGCGGTGTTCGGACCCGACGGCACGCTGTACGTCACTTTCGCTGCCGGCGATGCCGGCAGCTACGCCACCAACCCCGGCAATGCGAAGACCGGCGGCGTCTGGAAGCGCGAGCCCGGCGGGCGCTGGACCGAGATCACACCCGTGAAGCCTACGAGCGCGGCGGGCTTCGGCTACTCGGGCATCGACGCCGATGCGCGCACGCCCGGCCGGCTCGTCGTCTCGACGATCGAGCGCTGGGGCGAAGGCGACGAAGTCTTCGTGTCGGACGACCACGGCGCGCATTGGGCACCGCTTGGCCCTCGCTCGCAGCACGAGGCCCGCCCCTACCCCTGGCTCGTGAAGTTCATGCAAGGCCAGGACCGCATGGGCCACTGGATCGCCGACCTGAAGCTCGACCCGTTCGACAGCGAGCGCGCCATCTATGGCACCGGCTACGGCCTGTGGATCACGCACAACCTTGGCGCTGCGGCGGCCAAGGGCAGCACCGTGAACTGGGAGTTCACCGTCGCGAATTTCGAAGAGACCGCAACGCTGGACATCAAGAGCCCGTCGGGCGGCGCCACGCTGCTCGCCGCGATGGCCGACGTCGGCGGCGCCGCCTGGGACGACATGGCCAAGACGCCCCGCACCGGGCTCTTCACACCGACCAGCGAAAGCAACCGCTCGGTGGATTTCGCCCAGCTGAACCCGGGCATCGTCGCGCGCACCTCCGACTCGGCCAAGACCGGTGGCTACTGGTCGGCCGACGGGTCGGCCAGCTGGCGCCCGTTCGGGCCGTCGCCATGGCGCACGGCCTCCGACAAGGGCGGGTCCCGGCATGCCGGCGCCATCGCGGTCTCGGCCAAGGGCGGCTTCTTCGTGTGGGCGCCCGACAAACAGCCTGCGATGTGGTCGCGCGACCATGGCAAGACCTGGGCCCTGGTGCAGGGCTGGCCCGACACGAGCGACGCGGCACTGGTGCCGGTGGCTGACCGCACGGTCGAAGGCGCGTTCTACCTGCACGACCGCGCGAACGGGCGGGTGCTCGTCAGCGCAGACGGCGGGCAGAGCTTCCAGCCCGTCATCGCCGACTTGCCGAAGGTGGCGTCCTGGCAGTCGGCCCAGCTCGTGTGTGCGCCCGGCGCCGCACGCGACCTGTGGCTCGTGCTGCCCGACGCGCTGCTGCACCTGCCCGCGGCGGGCGAGCCCGCCAAGATCATCAAGCCGGTGGCCGAACCGTGGATGATCGCGCTCGGCAAGGGCGCGCCCGGTGCGGCCTATCACAGCCTCTATGTCTGGGGCCGTGTCGCCGCAGGCAGCGGCGCGCCCGTCGAAGGGCTGTTCCGCTCCGACGACGGCGGTGCGAGCTTTCGCCGCATCAACGACGACCGCCACCGCTACGGCTGGCTGTCGTCGATCGCGGCCGATCCGCTTGAGCACGGCGTCGTGTACCTGGCGCCGCACGGGCGCGGCATCATCATGGGACGTCCCGGAACCGGGGCTTGAATGATGAACAAGCGATCACAGCATCACTTCTCGCGCCGTGAGGTACTGGGCGTTGCGGCGGCCGGGCTTTCAGCGCTCGCACCCATGGGTTTTGCCGCGACGGCGAAGCCGCGGAACGACCAAGGTCTTTGGTACCGTCAACCCGCGTCGCGCTGGGAGGAGGCCCTGCCTCTGGGCAACGGACGCCTGGGGGCCATGGTGTTCGGTCGCGTCGCCCAGGAACGCCTGCAACTCAACGAAGATACCTTGTGGGCGGGAGCGCCTTACACGCCGGACAATCCCGAAGCGCTGGCAGCGCTGCCGCGGGTCCGCCAGCTGATCGCGGACGGCAACTACAAGGAAGCCACTGATCTCGCCGGCGCCAAGATGATGGCCAAGCCCCTGTGGCAGATGTCCTATGGCAGCCTGGGCGATCTCTTGTTGACCTTCGACACGGCGCACGAGCCTTCGCAATACGAGCGCCGGCTGGATCTCGAAACCGCCATCACCCAAACGCAGTACCGGACCTCGGGCGGCGACTTTCTTCGCGAAGCCTTTGCATCGGCACCGGATCAGGTCATCGTCCTTCACCTGGAAGCGAAGACAGGCCGTCTCGGCTTCGACCTCGCCTATCGCGGCCCGCGCAAGGTGGAATACGCGTCGCCCGACTACGCAGGTTCGGCGACCCGCCTGGTGACCAAGCAGGCCACCGATTGGTTCATGGCCGAGGACGCAGGCCCGCGCCGTGCCGACACCGTCATGGCGGCGGACGGCCGCGATGCGCTTCTGATCACCGGCCGCAACGAGGCGGGGCCGGATGTGCAGGCCGGGCTCAGCTACGCGCTGCGCGTCAAGGTCTCGTCCGATGGCCCGGTGACCGTGAGCGGCAGCGGCATCCAGGTGGCCGATGCGAGCCGGGTGACGCTGCTGATCGCGGCGGCCACCAGCCATGTCAATTTCGCTGATGTCAGCGGTGATGCCGTTGCCAAGGTCAGGCAGCAGAGCGAGCAGGCCGCGCAAAAGTCGTATGACACCTTGAAGCGCGACCATGTTCGCGACTACCAAAGCCTGTTCAAGACCGTATCGCTTGACCTCGGACGCACCGCAGCGGCGGAGCACCCCACCGATGACCGCATCACTGCCGCCGAAACCGCTGACGATCCGGCCCTCGCTGCGCTCTATTTCCAGTACGCACGCTATCTGCTGATCTCATCGTCGCGGCCGGGAACGCAGCCGGCCAATCTGCAAGGCATCTGGAACGAGGGCACCAATCCGCCCTGGAACAGCAAATACACGATCAACATCAACACGGAGATGAACTACTGGCCCGCCGATCCTGCCGGGCTGGGCACCTGCGTCGAGCCCTTGCTGCGCATGGTGGAAGACCTTGCCGTGACCGGCGCGAAAACGGCGAAGACCATGTATGGCGCCCGCGGCTGGGTGGCACACCACAATACCGACCTGTGGCGGGCGGCCGCGCCGATCGACGGCCCGCTGTGGGGCCTGTGGCCGTGCGGCGGCGCGTGGCTCTGCAACACGCTGTGGGATCACCACGACTACAGCCGTGACCCGGCGGTGCTGAAGCGGCTTTATCCGCTGCTCAAGGGCGCCTCGCTGTTCTTCCTGGATACGCTGGTCGAGGACCCGAAGGGGTGGGGGCTGCTCACTTCGCCGTCGATGTCGCCCGAAAACCAGCACCCGTTCGGATCGTCGCTTTGTGCCGGCCCAGCCATGGACCGCCAGATCGTCCGTGACCTGTTGGCCCACACGGTCGAGGCGGGCCGGCTTCTCGGCCAGGACGCCGGGCTGATCGATCAATTGGTGCGGACGCGCGCCCGCATCGCCCCCGACCGCATCGGCAAAGAGGGGCAACTGCAGGAGTGGCTGGAAGACTGGGACGGCCTGGCGCCGGATCAACACCATCGCCACGTGTCCCACCTGTATGCCGTTTATCCAAGCGGCCAGATCAACGTGCGCGACACACCGGAGCTGCTGCACGCGGCCAAGACCAGCCTGATGCAGCGCGGCGACCTCGCCACCGGCTGGGCCACGGCCTGGCGCCTGTGCCTGTGGGCGCGCATGGGCGAAGGCAATCATGCCCATGAAGTGCTGAAGGCCCTGACCGGCCCGCAGCGGACCTATCCCAACCTGTTCGATGCCCACCCGCCGTTCCAGATCGACGGCAATTTCGGTGGTGCGGCGGGCATCATGGAAATGCTCGTCCAGTCCTGGGGCGGAGAAATCATGCTGCTGCCAGCCTTGCCCACGGCTTGGCCGTCGGGGGAAATCAAAGGCATCAAAGCCCGCGGCGGGATCACCGTGGACCTGTCGTGGCGCCAAGCCAAGCTGGTGTCGCTGGTGCTCAAGGGCAAGCCGGGGACTTCGGTCCGCCTGCGCTATCGCGGGAATGCAAAAGATGTCAGCTTCGACGCGCGCGGGAGCTACAGAGCAAAGGGCTTCAGCACATGAAGGCCCTCTTTCGCTGCCTGGTGTTTCTCATCGCCGCAGGGGTCGCCATCGGCGCTGCCGCGGCCAGTGACCTGACGCTGCGTTACCTGAAGCCGGCACCCGACACCGCGCAGGGCTGGGAGCGCGAAGCCCTGCCCATCGGCAACGGCCGGCTGGGGGCGATGCTCTTCGGCGGCGTGGCGCGCGAGCGCATCCAGTTCAACGACATCACGCTGTGGACCGGTGACGACAAGGTCATGGGTGCCTACCAGCCTTTCGGCGATGTGACCGTGGAGCTGGCCCATCACGACGGCCCCGTCACCGACTACCGGCGTGAGCTGGACCTGCAGCGCGGCGTGCACGCCGTGAGCTACACGCAAGACGGCGTGAACTACCGGCGCGAGGCCTACGCGAGCCAGCCGGCGCAAGTGATCGTGCTGCGCTTCGGCGCCGACCGCAAGGGCCGGTACACCGGCAAGCTCTCGCTGGCCGACATGCATGGCGCGCGTCTGGAGGCGGCAGGCCAACGCCTCTACGCCACCGGCTCGCTCCCGGGCAACGCCATGCGCTACGCCAGCCAGGTGCAGCTGTTGCACGAAGGCGGCTCGGTGCGCATCGAAGGCCACACGCTGGCCTTCACCGACTGCGATGCGATCACGCTCATCCTCGGCGCAGGCACCAGCTACGTGGCCGATGCCGCACGCCGCTTCCAGGGCGAACCTCCGCTGCCGCGCGTGACCGCGCAGGTCACGGCCGCCGCTGCGCGCCCCCATGGCGAGCTGCTGGCCGAACACGAGCGGGACTACCGCGCCCTCTTCGCCCGCATGGCCCTGGACCTCGGCGCCACCGAACCCGCACGCCGCGCACTGCCCACCGATGCGCGCCTGGCCGCCTACACCGCCGACGGCCGCGACCCCGAGCTGGAGGCGCTGTTCTTCCAGTACGGCCGCTACCTGCTCATCTCGAGTTCGCGCGGCTCGCTGCCGGCCAACCTGCAGGGCTTGTGGAACAACAGCCTCACGCCGCCCTGGAATGCCGACTACCACACCAACATCAACATCCAGATGAACTACTGGCCGGCCGAGCCGGCCAACCTGCCGGAGCTGGCGCAGCCGCTGTTCAACTTCGTGCGCAGCCAGGTGCCTGTGTACCGCCGCGTGGTGGCCGACACCGCGGCACGCGTGATCGCCAACCCGGCCGATGTGCCACCCGGCATCGTGCCCTGGGACAGCAAGCAGCCCATGCCCGAAGAGAGCTTCGTCACCGCCGCCGGCAAGCCGGTGCGCGGCTGGGCCGTGCGCACCGAGTCGAACCCGTTCGGCGCGACCGGCTACCTTTGGAACAAGACCGCCAACGCCTGGTACGCGCTGCACTTCTGGGAGCACTACGCCTTCACGCAGGACCGCGAGTTCCTGCGCAGCGTGGCCTATCCGCTGATGAAGGAGGTGTGCGAGTTCTGGCAAGACCATCTGAAAACGCTGCCGGACGGTCGCCTCGTCGCCCCCATGGGCTGGTCGCCCGAGCACGGCCCGGTGGAAGACGGCGTGAGCTACGACCAGCAGATCGTGTGGGACTTGTTCAACAACACGGTCGAAGCCGCCGATGCGCTGGGCACCGACCGCGCCTTCCGCAACCAGATTGCCGCCATGCGCGACCACCTCGCCGGCCCGCGCGTGGGCAGCTGGGGCCAGTTGCTCGAATGGCGCGAAGAAAAGAAAGACCTGGTGCTCGACACCCCGCACGACACGCACCGCCACGTGTCGCACCTGTTCGCGCTGTTCCCCGGCCGGCAGATCTCGCCGGTGCGCACGCCGGCATTGGCCGCTGCGGCACGCAAGACGCTGGAAGCCCGCGGCGACGCCGGCACCGGCTGGTCCATGGCGTGGAAGATGGCCTTCTGGGCCCGGCTGCTCGATGGCGACCATGCCCACCGCATGCTGCGCGGCCTGCTCGCCACGCCGGGCGCTCGCGCCGCCCAACAGCAAGGCCCCGGCAGCGAGAGCAACAACGCCGGCGGCACCTACCCCAACCTGTTCGACGCCCACCCGCCGTTCCAGATCGACGGCAACTTCGGCGCCACTGCGGCCATCGCCGAGATGCTGCTGCAATCGCACAACGGCGAGCTGCATCTGCTGCCCTCGCTGCCCTCCACCTGGCGGCAGGGTTCGGTGAAGGGTCTGCGCGCACGCGGCGGCTTCGAGGTCGACATCGCCTGGTCCGACGGCAAACTGAGCGCGGCCTCGGTGCGCTCAGTGGCCGGCGCCGGCGGCACAAAGCTGCGCTACGGCGACCGTGTCGTCGACCTGAAGCTCAAGCCCGGCGAGACCCGGCGCCTCACGCCTGAACTGGGCATCACCCGATGAAACTCAGAATGAATTCGCCGCACCGCGGCATCGCCCCCGCCCTGCTGCTCACCGCGCTGGCGGTGTTTGCGTTGCCGGTACATGCCAAGGACGAGCCGCGCGAGCTGCTGCTCCACGTGGGCCGCACCCTGCCTTCGCTGCACGTCACGGTGGCTGATTTCGAAGGCCCCGAGCAAGTGCTCAAGAGCGACGCGGTCACCGTGCCCAAGCCAGAGAAGCCGCAGGTGCCCGACAGCGTGGTCGGCGCGCACATCAGCGGCAAGACCGGCCGGCGCGATGCCCTCACCCTGCAGTGGAAGGGCGCCTGGTTCGCAAGCCTGCGCCTGGTCGCCGCCAAGCCGATGGACCTGCGACCCTACCTGCCCGATGGCACGGTGGAGTTCGACCTCAACGTCGTCGAGATGGCCAAGGCCGGCCTGAGCTTCGCGATGGGCTGCGGCAAAGACTGCGGGCGCAAGCTGCCCTACGTTTTGCCTTCGCGCGCACTGCAGGGCAAAGGCTGGCAGCACCTGTCGTTCTCGCTGCAGTGCTTCGCCCGCGACGGCAACGATTTCAGTGCCGTGACGCAACCCTTCGTGGTGGACAGCAGCGGCACTGGCGAGGTGGCGGTGGCCAACGTGAAGATCGTTCGCAACGGCCAGCCCAATGCCAGTTGCCCCGACTACCGCACCGAATCGGTCACGCCCACACCGCTCAACCAGGTATGGGCGCTGGAGTGGTGGATGCAGCGCCACGAGAAGAAGCTGGACGATATCCGCCAGCTCCAGGCCGCCGGCCTCAAACCCGGCCTGGTCTTCATCGGCGACTCCATCACCCAGGGTTGGGAGAACGAAGGCAAGCAGGTCTGGGCACAGCACTACGCGAAGCACAACGCGCTGGCCCTGGGCTTCGGCGGCGACCACACCGAGAACGTGCTGTGGCGGCTGCAGCACGGCGAACTCGATGGCATCGCACCCAAGGTGGCGGTGATGATGATCGGCACCAACAACACCGGCGACCGCCAGGAAGACCCGCGCACCACCGCCGCCGGCGTGAAGCGCTTGATCGACGAAGTCCGCACCCGACTGCCCGGCACGAAGGTGCTGCTGCTGGCGGTCTTCCCGCGCGGCGAGAAACCCGACGACCCGCTGCGCCGCCTCAACGACCGCCTGAACGGCCTCATCTCCGGCTACGCCGACGGCCGCAACGTCTTCTTCCTCAACATCAACGAAACCCTGATGAACCCGGACGGCACGCTGTCCAGGGACGTCATGCCCGACCTGCTGCACCTGTCCGAAAAGGGCTACGCCCTCTGGGCCGCACGCATGGAACCCACGCTTCAGCAACTGCTGTCGCAGCCCTAGCCGCACCTCCCAACAGCATGAGCACATTCACCTACTCCAGCCCCTTCCCGCCATCGTTCGTCTTCGGTGTGGCCGCCGCGTCGGCACAGATCGAGGGCGCCGCCTTCGAAGACGGCAAGGGCGAGTCCATCTGGGACCACTTCGCCCGCATCCCCGGCAAGGTCGTCGGCGGCGACAACCTTGACGTTGCCTGCGACCACTACCACCGCTTCGACGAAGACTTCGCGCTGATGGCATCGCTGGGCGTGAAGCACTATCGGCTGTCGATCGCCTGGCCGCGCATCTATCCGCAAGGCGATGGCCCGGTGAACCAAGCAGGCCTGGATTTTTACCAGCGGCTGCTCGCCAGCATGGCGCGGCATGGCATCACGCCGTGGGTGACGCTGTTCCACTGGGACCTGCCGCAAGCGCTGGAAGAGCGCGGCGGCTGGACCTCGCGCGCAACGGTGGACGCCTTCGCCCGCTATGCCGAAACAGTGGTGAAGGCGTTCGGCAACGTCGTGACGAACTGGATCACGCTCAACGAGATCCGCTGCTTCACCCTCCTGGCCTACGAGCTCGGCATCAAGGCGCCGGGCCGCAAGGAAGCGCCTGCCGTGGTGAACCAGACCTACCACCACGCACTGCTCGCCCACGGCCATGCCGTGCGTGCAGTGCGCGAATTCGGTGGACTCGGCGCGCGCGTAGGCCTCACCGACAACTGCGACGTGAGCGTGCCGGTGACCGAAACGCCGGCCGACATCGCAGCCGCCAAGGCCTGGTTCATCGACAAGAACGCCCACATCCTCGGCGCCATCCACGGCAAGGGCTACTCGCAGGCCTACCTCGACCGTGTGGGCGCCGATGCGCCGCAAGTGCAGCCCGGCGACTTCGACCTCATCAGCGCGCCCACCGACTTCCTGGGACTGAACATCTACAGCGCCACCTACGTGCGCGCCGGCCGCAACGGCCAGGCTTACGAAGTGCTTGCGCTGCCGAAGAACTACCCGCGCGCCGACAGCGTGTGGCTGAACCTTGTTCCGCAGGCCATCTACTGGGCACCGCGCATGTGCCACGAGCTGTACGGCTACCCGTCGATCTACATCACCGAGAACGGCTGCGGCTACGACGACGAGCCGGTGGTCAACAAGGAATCCGGGGGCGAAGTGGTCGACCTGCACCGCCGCGACTACCTGCGCAACCACCTGCGCGAAGTGCACCGCGGCATTGCCGACGGCGTGCCGATCGACGGCTACTTCCTCTGGTCGTTCATCGACAACTACGAGTGGGAAGACGGCTACCAGCGCCGCTTCGGCATCGTGCACTGCGACTTCGACACCCTGGCGCGCACGCCCAAACTTTCTGCGCGCTACTACGCCGATGTGATGCGCACGCGCACCGTCCTCTGAACCAACCCGCCCGGATCACGCCATGTCCTCACCTGCAGCGACCGCCGAGGCTCACATGCCCGCCAACGGCAACCCATCTTCCGCGGCCACGCCTGCCGCACCCGCTGCCGTGAACGAGCGCGTGCCGATGCAGCAGAAGCTCGGCTACGGCCTGGGCTCGGTCATCGACATGTGGGGCCACTGGCTCTACCCGACGCTGGCCTTCCACGTCTTCAACGTGTTCCTCGGCGTGGCGCCCGGTCTCATCTCCACGGCGCAGATGATCAAGATCTTCATCGACGCCGCATCGGACGCCGTCTTCGGCTGGATCTCCGACAACACGCGCACGCGCTACGGGCGGCGCCGGCCTTTCATCCTCATCGGCGGCGTGCTCGCCGGCATCGGGCTGCCGCTCATGTTCGCCGTGGGCCGCGGCTGGAGCGACAAGGAATACTTCATCTTCATGGTCGTCTCCACGATCATCTACGTGCCGGTAATGAGCTGCTTCAACATGCCGTGGTCCAGCCTCGGCTCGGAGATGACGCCCGACTACCACGAGCGCACGAGCGTGATGTCGATCAGGAACGCGATCCAGAAGCTGCCCGAGCTGGCGATGTTCTTCGCGGCCCAATTCACCACGCTGGCGATCTTCAACGGCGCCGACGGCAAGCCCGACATCCTCAAGGGCGCGCAGACCTACTGCGCCATCCTCGGCGCCATCATGGTGGCGGTGGCGATCACGACCTTCTGCGTGGTGCGCGAGCGCTACTACGATCGCGTCGTCAGCAAGCGGCAGGACAAGATCCCCTTCTCCGACACGCTGTGGCGCACGTTGCGCTGCACGCCCTTCCGCCGCCTGCTGGGCATGATGCTGGCCTACGGCATCGGCACCGCGATGGTGGCCGCGCTCGGCTACTACACCACCGTGTACTACGTCTGCAAGGGCGACGTGGCGCTGGCCACCAAGTGGAACACTGCGATGGGCATCGCAGGCATGGTGTCCGGCTTCCTCGGCATTCCGTTCTTCACCTGGGTGGCCCGCCGGTACGGCAAGCGCGCGGCGCTGGCCACCGTGCTGTCCATGGCGATCATGGCCTTCATCGGCGACTGGTGGCTCTACAACCCCGAGCTGCCGGCGCTGCAGCTGTTCGCCTGCGGCTTCGTGGCCTTCACCGGCGCCGGCTTCTGGATCCTCTACGGCTCCACGATCGGCGACATCGTCGACTACGACGAGCTGCAGACCGGGCAGCGCCGCGAGGGTTCGTTCGCGGCCTGCCAGTCGTGGATCTCCAAGCTCGGCATCGCGCTGGGCGTGGGCGCCTCCGGCTGGATCCTGGAGTTCACCGGCTTCGACTCCAAGCTCGCGGTGCAGAGCGAGCACGCGATCTTCATGATGCGCATCCTGCTCTCCGGCGTTCCGGTCATCGGCCTGGTGATCGCCCTCATCGCCATCCTGCGTTTCGAACTCACCGAAAGCCGCATGCACGAGATCCGCGTGGCACTGGAAGCGCGCCGCGGGCGGGTGTGAACACGCCATGATGAAGCGTCGCCTCTCTTCCACCGCAGCAGCCGTGTCGCTGGTGCTGCTGGCCGCGCTGTCGAGCTGCGGCAGTGGCGGAAGCGGTGCGGGCAGCACCGCTGCGCCGGCAGACAGCGGCAGCAGCACGGCCGGCAGCATGCGCAACCTCACCAGCCTGCAGCTTTCGCAGCAGATGTCGCCCGGCTGGAACCTCGGCAACTCGCTGGAGGCCAGCCCCGACGAAACCGGCTGGGGCAACCCCGCGACAACACAGGCCCTGATGAACGCCGTCAAGGCCGCCGGCTTCAAGACCGTGCGCATCCCGGTGGCGTGGAGCATCCACGCCGACGCGAACGACAACATCGACGCAGCCTGGATGGCACGCGTGCAGCAGGTCGTCGACTACGCTCGCAACGCCGGCCTGTACGCGATCGTCAACATCCACTGGGACGGCGGCTGGATGCAGCCCACCGCTGCCCAGCAGGCCACAGTCAACACACGCATCACGAAGTTCTGGATCCAGATCGCCAACAACTTCAAGAACTACGACGACTACCTGTTGTTCGCCGGCACGAACGAAGTGGCCGTCGAAGGCGTGTTCAGCGCGCCCACCGCAGAAAACTGCACTGCCCAGAACAGCTTCAACCAGACCTTCGTGAACGCCGTGCGCGCCACTGGCGGCAACAACGCCAAGCGCCACCTCGTCGTGCAGGGCTACATCACCAACATCGACTACACGCTCTCCTGCAACGCAACGCTGCCCACCGATTCGGCCACCAGCCGGCTGATGATGGAGGTGCACTACTACGACCCCTACAAATTCGCGCTCGACACCGACAGCGGCATCTGGCAGTGGGGCTCGATCGCGACCGATGCCTCTGCCACGGAAACCTGGGCCAACGAGTCCTACACGGATGCGCAGTTCCAGAAGATGAAGACCGCCTTCATCGACAAGGGCGTGCCCGTGCTGCTGGGCGAATATGCCGCGAGCCTGCGCACCGAATACGACGCCGCAGGCACCTACCGCACGTACTGGGACGCGTACATCACGAAGTCCGCCTACCAGCACGGCCTGGTGCCGGTGTACTGGGACAACGGGGACACGGCGAACCACCAGTTCGGACTGTTCGACCGAGCGAACGGCGCACAGGCCTACCCCGACGTCATCAGCGCGATCGTCGATGCGGCGAAATGATCGTCGCGGTGACCGCACCGCATTGAGATTTCCACAACAGCTCGAGCCCGGAGGAGACACCGTGCCGAGCCACAAACCACGAAAGGTGCCGACATGAAGTCGTTGATATCCGCGCTTCTCTTCCTCCTCACGCTCTGCGTGGGGCCGCTCGCACAGGCGCAGAGTTGCGGCAGCGGGGGCGGTGCCACCGTCTGCCTCACCGCGACCGGCAGTGCCGACAACGTCACGCTGACCTGGACCGTCAGCGGCACCATCAGCAGCGTGCAGGTGTACCGCGACACCGACAGCAACCCCAGCGGCCGCACCCGCCTGGCCGCGGTGGGCAGCACCACCACCCGGTACGTCGACAGCACCGCAGCGGCCGGAACCACCTACTGGTACTGGATCAAGTTCAACGCCGGCAGCAGCAGCTACAGCTCCGGCGCAGCCTCGGCGGCGCGCACGGCCTCCGCGATGCGCGACCTCACGAGCCTGCAGCTGTCCAAGCTGATGTCGCCCGGCTGGAACGTGGGCAACTCGCTGGAAGCCATCAACGGCGAAACCGCCTGGGGCAACCCGCTGGTGAACCAGGCGCTGATGAACGGCGTCAAGGCCGCCGGCTTCAAGACCGTGCGCATCCCGGTGTCGTGGAAGCAGTACGCCGACGCCAACGACAACATCAGCGCCAGCTGGATGGCACGCGTGACCGAGGTGGTGAACTACGCCCGCAATGCCGGCCTGTACGCCGTCATCAATGTCCACTGGGACGGCGGCTGGATGCAGCCCACCTATGCCCAGCAGGCCACGGTCAACACCCGCATCACCAAGTTCTGGACGCAGATCGCCAACAACTTCAAGAACAACGACGACTACCTGCTATTCGCCGGCACCAACGAAGTGATGGTCGACGGCAACTACGGCACGCCCACCGTCGAGTACTACACGGTGCAGAACAGCTTCAACCAGACCTTCGTGAACGCGGTGCGCGCCACCGGCGGCAACAACGCCAAGCGCCACCTGGTCGTGCAGGGCTTCAACACCAACATCGACCACACCTACAACTTCTTCACCGTGCCGAGCGACAGCGCCACCAAGCGCCTGATGGTCGAGGTGCACCACTACGACCCGTACAACTTCACGCTGAACACCGACAACGACACGATCTGGCAGTGGGGCAGCATCGCCAGCAACGCAGCCAATACCGAGACCTGGGCCAACGAGTCCTACACGGATGCGCAGTTCCAGAAGATGAAGTCACGCTTCATCGACGGACTCGGCATGCCGGTGCTCCTGGGCGAATACTCTGCAATCGCGCGCCTCAACGTCGACAGCGCCCAGAAATACCGCACCTACTGGGACCAGTACATCACCAAGGCCGCCTATTCGCGCGGCGTGGTGCCGGTCTACTGGGATGCCGGCGCCACCGGCGACCACAGCTCGGGGCTGTTCAACCGCTCCACCGGTGCCCAGGCCTATCCCAGCCTGATCACGACGATCATCAACGCGGCGAAATAGCCGCACCGGTACTGGTAAGGACTTGAGCACGATGGGCGCCATGTCGCGACGCGACGCCTTCAAGACGGCCCTGGTGGGCGCGGCAGCCATTCAGCTGCCCGCCTCTGCGGCCGCGGCCACGCGCGAAGCCCACTTCGGCGTCGGCATCGAAGGCCAGCGCAAGGCCGACCTGGGCAACGGCACGTTCCGCAACCCCATCGTGCCGGGTGACCACCCAGACCCCACGATCCTGAAGGACGGGCGCGACTACTACATGACCTTCTCGTCCTTCCAGTCCTACCCGGGTGCCGTGATCTGGCACTCGACGGATCTGGTGAACTGGGCGCCCATCGGCCCGGCCCTGCACAAGCCGATCGGCACGGTGTGGGCCATGGACCTCATCAAGCACGACGGTCGCTACTACCTCTACATTCCCTCGCTGACGGACGACGGCACCGCGATCCACGTGGTCCACGCCGACGACATCCGCGGGCCGTGGAGCGACCCGGTCGACATGAAGTTGCCGGGATGCATCGACCCCGGCCATGCCGTGGGCGAAGACGGCAAGCGGTATCTCTTCGTCAACGGCGTGCGGCGCATTCAGCTGGCCGATGACGGCCTGTCGACCGTTGGCACGCTGGAGCAGGTGTACACGCCGTGGCGCTATCCGGAAGACTGGGTGGTGGAGATGTTCGCGCCCGAAGGGCCCAAGCTCTTTCGCCGCGGCGACTGGTTCTACCTCGTGACCGCGGTGGGCGGCACCTCGGGCCCACCCACCAGCCACATGGTCATCGTGGCGCGCTCGAAGTCCATCCACGGGCCGTGGGCGGACTGCCCGCACAACCCCGTGGTGCGCACCGCGAGCGCAGACGAGCCCTGGTGGTCGCGCGGCCATGCGAGCGTGGTGCAAGGCCCCGCGGGCGATTGGTGGATGGTCTACCACAGCTACGAAAACGGCTTTCGCACGCTGGGCCGGCAGACGCTGCTGGAGCCCATCGAGTGGACAAGCGACGGCTGGTTCCGCGCCAAGGGCGGCACGCTGGCCAAGCCGCTGGCCAAACCGAAGGGCGGCGTGGCCAGCGCGGCAGGCTATGCGCTATCAGACGACTTCTCCACCAACAAGCTCGGCCTGCAATGGAGCTTCTTCGCGCCAGGCGCCGACGAGATGCAGCGCGCGCGCTACGAGAACAAGAGCCTCGTGCTGCAAGGCAAAGGCAGCACGCTGGCCGACTGCTCGCCGCTCACCTGCATCGTGGGCGACCGCAGCTACGAAGCCTCGGTGGTGTTGGAAATCACCGGCGAGGCGCAAGGCGGCCTCGCCCTCTTCTACGACCAGCGCGGCTTCGCAGGTGTGGGCTTCAGCGCCGCGCAGATGCTCACCTACAACTACGGCCAGGAACACGCGTGGATGCGACAGGAATTCCGCTCCGGCACGGTGCACCTGAAACTCATCAACCGCGACAACGTGGTGAGCTTCCACCACTCCGCAGACGGCAAGCAGTGGACTCGCCACCCCTGGCAGATGGAAGTCTCAGGCTTTCATCACAACGTATTCGGCGGTTTCCTCAGCCTGAAGATCGCTCTCTTTGCCGCCGGCCACGGCGAAGTGCGAGCGCGAAACTTCGCCTATCGAGGCCTCGAATCGTGACCCCATCGCACGACACATCACACCACCACACCATCAACCCCTTGCCATGAAATTCACAGACGGACAATGGATGCTCCAACCCGGGGTCTCGGCACACTACGCGGCCGAGGCCTACGCGGTCGAGACCCACGACGACACGCTGGTGGTGCTCGCCACCACGCGCCCGATCAAACACCGCGGCGACACGCTGCAGGGGCCGACGCTGACCGTCACGCTCAGCTCGCCGCTGCCCGGCGTGATCCGCGTGAGCGTGGAGCACTTCGCGGCTTCGCAGCCACCGCGCCTGCACGTGCCGATGCCCGGCGCCGGCAAGCCGGCCGTGCAGATCGAGGAGACTGCGACCCACGTCACGATGACCTCTGGCTCCATCTCGGTCGATGTGAAAAAGGGCGAAGGCTGGAGCCTCACCTTCCGTGAAGGCAGCCGCGTGCTCACGCGCAGCGACTGGCGCAGCCTGGGCTACATCCAGCATGCCGGCGCCCACGGTGAAAAGAGCAGCCACGTGCACGAGCAGCTCACGCTGCAGGTGGGCGAATACGTCTACGGCCTGGGTGAACGCTTCACGCCCTGGGTGAAGAACGGCCAGGTGGTCGAGAACACCAACAAGGACGGCGGCACCGCCTGCGAGCAGGCCTACAAGAGCGTGCCCTTCTACCTGACCAGCCGCGGCTACGGCGTGCTGGTCAACGAGGCCGGCCCGGTCTCGTTCGAGGTGGCCTCGGAGAAGACCACCCGCGTGCAATTCAGCCGCGAAGGCGAAAGCCTCGACTACTGCGTGATCGCCGGCCCCACGCAGAAAGACGTGATGACGCGCCTGACCGCCCTCACCGGCCGCGCACCGCTGCCGCCGGCCTGGAGCTTCGGCCTGTGGATGACGACCTCGTTCACCACGCAGTACGACGAGGCCACCGCCACGCACTTCATCGACGAGATGGCGCGGCGCGACATGCCGCTCGCAGTCTTCCACTTCGACTGCTTCTGGATGCGCGAATTCCAGTGGTGCGACTTCCAGTGGGACAGCCGCGGCTTCCCCGATCCCGAAGGCATGCTGGCGCGCCTGCACGCCAAAGGCCTGAAGATCAGCCTCTGGATCAACCCCTACATCGCGCAGAAGTCACCACTGTTCGCTGAAGGCGTGCGCGAGGGCTACTTCATCAAGCGAATCAACGGGCTGACCTTCCAGACCGACCTGTGGCAGCCCGGCATGGCCATCGTCGACTTCACCAACCCCGCGGCCGTGGCCTGGTACCAGGGCCACCTGCGCCGGCTGATGGCCATGGGCGTGGACTGCTTCAAGACCGACTTCGGCGAGCGCATCCCGAGCGAAGGCGTGGTCTACCACGACGGCTCCGACCCGGTGGAGATGCACAACCTCTATGCGCTCCAGTACAACGAAGTCGTGTTCGACCTGCTGCGCGAGGTGAAGGGCAAGGAGGCCGTGGTCTTCGCGCGCTCCACCTACGCTTCGGGCCAGCGCTACCCGGTGCACTGGGGCGGCGACTGCTGGTCGAACTTCGAATCGATGGCCGAGAGCCTGCGCGGTGGCCTGTCGCTCACGAGTTGCGGCTTCGCGTTCTGGAGCCACGACATCGGCGGCTTCGAAGGCAACCCGCCGCCTGCGCTGTACAAGCGCTGGGTCCAGTTCGGCCTGCTGTCTTCGCACAGCCGCCTGCACGGCAGCAGCTTCTACCGCGTGCCATGGCTGGTGGACGAAGAAAGCTGCGACGTGCTGCGCGACTTCACGCGCCTGAAGCACCGCCTCATGCCTTACCTGTACGCCAAGGCCATCGAGGCGACCGAGACCGGCGTGCCGATGATGCGATCGATGGTGATGGAGCACCCGCAGGACCCAGCCTGCTCGACGCTCGATCGCCAGTACCAGCTGGGCGAGTCGCTGCTGGTGGCGCCGGTGTTCACCGAAAGCGGCGAGGTCGACTTCTACCTGCCCGAGGGCACGTGGACGCATTTGCTGAACGGCGGCAAGAAGGCGGGCGGGCGCTGGCATCGTGAAACGCACGACTTCCTGAGCCTGCCGCTGTACGTGGCGCCGGGCACGGTGTTGCCGTGGGGCAGCGAAACCGAACGGCCCGACTACGACTATGCCGGCGGCGTGACGCTGCGTGTGTTCGAGCTGGCCGACGGCGCGAGCGCGCCGTTCGCGGTGGCATCGCCCGAGGGCGGGATCGCGGCACGCGGCACGGTGAGCCGCAACGGTGGCGAGTACATCGCCACGTTGACCGAGGGCGCGTTGCGCGACTGGGGCATCGAGGTGGACGGCCGGCGCAGCCCGGTGCAGGTGGGCGCGGGCCTGCTGAGCTGGCGCGTGTAGAGCCATGGTGTCGCCTGCCCGGAAGCGGTTGAAGCGCCGCAGCCTGCACCCATGGGCCAGGCGCGGGGCGCTGTCGCTCGCCGGGCTGGCGGTGTCGTTCGCGGTGGCGGCGCAATGCGCGCCCGACGCACTGGGCACGTCGCGCACGCTCGCACTCAAGCGCAAGGCGGCGGCCTACGGCACGGCGCAGCACCCGCCTCTGCCGCTCGAGCTTGGCGAGGTCGTGATCACGTTCGACGACGGGCCACGGCCCGAGTCCACCCCCGCCGTGCTCGATGCGCTGCACCAGCACTGCGTGCTCGCCACCTTCTTCATGGTGGGCGAACCTCTGCTGCGGCACCGCGACCTCGCCCGGCGGGTGAGCGCCGAGGGCCACTCGGTGGGCATGCATGGCTTCACGCATGCCCACTTCTCGTCTCTTTCGGAGCCGGCGCAGCTCGATGATCTGCGTGCGATGCGGGCGGCATACGAAACGGTCTTCACCGCGAGCCCCGCGGCCTACCGGTTCCCCTTCCTTGAAGAGACACCGGTGCTGAGGTCGGCACTGGCAGCGCAGGGTGTCACCGTCATGTCGGTTGATGCTGGCGCCGACGACTGGCTACCTGAGCAGTCGCCTCAGATGCTGGCCGACAGGCTGCTGCAGCGGCTCAAAGTCAGCGGTGGTGGCATCGTGCTGCTGCACGACGCCCAGGACCAGACCGCCAAGGCCCTGCCGGTGCTGTTGGCGGCCTTGAAGAGCCATGGCTACCGTGCAGTTCACCTGGCGTGGGAGCCTGCGCCTTGAGGTCCTGGCTGGCGGCGGTCTGCCTGTTGGCAGGCCTCGGCTTGGCCATGCACGCCGTGGCGCGCACCTCGGTACCGCTGGACTCGGCATGGCGCTTCCAGCGGGCCGACGTTGCGGGTGCCGAGGCACCGCGATTCGATGACACCGGCTGGCCCGGGGTCACGCTGCCGCACACCTACAACGCCGTCGATGGCGAAGCGGGCGGCGCCTACTACCGCGGCCCGGCCTGGTATCGCCGCAGCATCGAGCACACGCTGGCGCCCGGCCGGCGCCAGTTCATCGAGTTCGACGGTGCGGCAACCGCTGCCGACATCTGGGTGAACGGCCACCATGCAGGCCGGCATGAAGGCGGCTATGCGCGCTTCCGGTTCGACGTCACCGCCCTGCTCCAACCCGGCAGCAACACGCTGGCCGTGCGGGTGGACAACAGCGCGCTGCCCACCGTGGCGCCGCTGGGCGGCGACTTCACCGTCTTCGGCGGCCTCTACCGCAGCGTGCGCCTGATCGACACCGCTGCGCAGCACTTCGACCTGTTGGACCACGGCGGCCCCGGCGTGCAGGTGGCGGCCGACGAGATCACCCCCACATCGGCCAAGCTCCAGGTGACAGCCCGCGTCAGCAACGGCACGGCGCAGTCACAACGCTTGAACCTGCGCCTCAGCCTGCACGACGCACAGGGCCGACTCGTGCGGGGCTTGCAAGCCCCGCTGCAGCTCGCTGCGCAAGACACGCAGACGAGCCGCCTCAGCTTGCAGGTACCGCACCCGCATCTGTGGCAAGGCGTGCGCGACCCGTACCTCTCCCGCCTGAGAGCCGAGCTGCTGCAAGGCGGCAAGGTGCTCGACACGGTGACCGTGCCGGTCGGCATTCGCAGTGTCGCCATCGATCCGCAGCGCGGCTTCCTGCTCAACGGCCAGCCCTACGCACTGCATGGCGTGAACTACTTTCACCCCGGCCGACCCGGCAAGGGCCTCGCGGTGAGCGACGCCAAGATCGACGAAGACTTGCGCATCCTGCGCGAGCTGGGCGCCACCGGCCTGCGGCTCGTGCACTTTCAGCACCCGCAGCGCGTCTATGAGCTGGCCGACCGCATGGGCCTGCTGCTGTGGACCGAGATCCCGCTGAATGCAGCCATGCACGACAGCGCCGCCTTCCGCGCCAACCTGGCCCAGCAGCTGCGCGAGCTGGTAGGCCAGAACCACAACCACCCGTCAGTGGCAGTCTGGGGCCTGGGCAACGAGGTCTACCAGGTCGATGCCACCAGCCGCGCACTGCTCGGCGAGCTGCATGCACTGGCCAGGCAGGAAGACGCACGCCGCCCCACGGCCTACGCCCACTGTTGCGCGGCCGACGACGACCCGCTCGCCCTGCAGACCGACGTGACCGGCTACAACCGCTACTTCGGCTGGTACGACCGCGAGTTCAGCGACATCGGGCCCTGGGCCGATGCGCTGCATGCGCGCTTGCCTGAGCGAGCCATTGCCCTGAGCGAGTACGGCGCGGGCGCCAGCGTGCTGCACCAGCAAGACCCGCCGCAACGCCCCCAGCCCACCAGCCGCTGGCACCCCGAGCAGTACCAGGCGCTCTTCCACGAGGCCTACTGGAACCAGATCAGCACGCGCCCGTGGCTGTGGGGTGCCTTCGTGTGGGTGGGCTTCGACCTCGCCTCGGCCGGGCGCAACGAAGGCGACCGCCCCGGCATCAACGACAAGGGCCTGGTCACCTACGACCGGCGCACCCGCAAGGACGCCTACCACTGGTACCGCGCGAACTGGAGCCATGAGCCGATGGTGCACATCACCAGCAGGCGGTTTTCGCCGCGCCCCGCAGGCCCGGTGGCCGTGAAGGCCTACACCAATGCTGCGCATGCCACGCTCAGCCTGAACGGCGTGCCGCTGGGCACCGTGAACGTGGAGAACCGCGTGGCCGCCTGGCCGGCGGTGCCACTGGTGACCGGGCGCAACCTGCTGGTCGTCAGCACCGACACCGGCGTGACCGACACCGTCCAATGGGAGGGCACACCATGACGCTTCGATACCCACTGGCCGCGCTGCTGCTGGCCGCTGGCACGCTGCATGGCTGCAGCACGCCCGATACCACCATGCGTGCCGCCGAGGCGCTGCCACCCATCGAGGTCAACCAGGTGGGCTTCCTGCCCGCCTCGGCCAAGTGGGCGGCCGTGCCAGCGGGCAGCGGCAGCGCTTCGACCTTCAGCGTGGTCGAGGCCGCGGGCGGGCGCGAGGTCTTGCGCGGCACGCTGGGCGTTGCCGCCGCTTGGGAGCCCGCGCAGGCTTCGTATCGGCTGGCTGACTTCTCGGCGCTGAAGGTGCCGGGCCGCTACCGCGTTCATGTGGAAGGCCTGCCGGATTCACCGCCCTTCGTGGTGTCGGCCGATGCCTATGCCGAGCTCAACGCGGCCAGCATCAAGGCCTTCTACTTCATCCGCGCCAGCACCGAACTGTCGCCCGAGCACGCGGGTGTGTATGCACGCCCGGCCGGCCACCCGGACACGCGCGTGCTGGTGCACGCCTCGGCCGTTGGCCCGGGCCGACCCGAGGGCACGGTGATCTCGGCTCCCAAGGGCTGGTACGACGCAGGCGACTACAACAAGTACGTCGTCAACTCCGGCATCTCGACCTACACGCTGCTCGCCGCATACGAGCACTTCCCTGCGTTCTTCCGGCAGCAGTCGCTGAATATCCCCGAAAGCAGCAACGCCCTGCCCGACCTGCTGGACGAAGCGCTGTGGAACCTTGAGTGGATGCTCGCGATGCAAGACCCGAACGACGGCGGCGTCTATCACAAGCTCACCAACAAGAGCTTCGATGCGACGGTGATGCCGCACCAAGCCACTGGCGAGCGCTACGTGGTGCAGAAGACCACCGCCGCCGCATTGGACTTCGCCGCTGTGATGGCCACTGCCAGCCGCGTCTTCAGCGGCTTCGAAGCGCAACGCCCGGGCCTTTGGGCACGCATGCTGGCGGCGGCGCGCTCGGCGTGGCAATGGGCGCAGGCACACCCCACGGCCATCTATCGCCAGCCACCGGACATCCACACCGGCGGCTATGACGACAGCCAGCTCGATGACGAGTTCGCCTGGGCCGCGGCCGAGCTCTACATCAGCACCCGCGAAGACATCTACTACGCAGCCATGAAACCCGAGCGCGTGCCGAACGGCGTGCCCGGCTGGGGCGACGTGAAGGGCCTCGCCTGGATGTCGCTCGCGCATCACCGCCAGCGGCTCACGCCCGTGGCTGACCGGGCCTTGATCACCACGCGAATCGATGGGCTCGCACGCGAGCTTGCGTCAGCCTGGGAGTCTTCGGCCTACCGCGTGGGCATGCGCACCGGCGATTTCAACTGGGGCAGCAACTCGGGCCTGCTCAACCAGGCCATGATGCTGATCCAGGGCTATCGCGTCAGCGGTGACCGCAAAGAGCTCGATGCCGCGCAGGCCGCGCTCGACTACGTGCTGGGCCGCAACGCGCTCGGCATGTCCATGGTCACCGGCTTCGGCGCCAAGCCGCCGCTGCACCCACACCACCGCCCTTCCGAGGCAGATGGCATTGCCGCGCCGGTGCCCGGCTTCATCGTCGGCGGGCCGCAGCCGGGCCAGCAAGACGCAAAAGGTTGCCCGGTGCCGTACCCTTCGAAAGTGCCGGCCCTGTCCTACCTCGACCACTATTGCAGCTACGCGAGCAACGAGGTCGCGATCAACTGGAATGCGCCGCTGGTCTACGTGTCGGCGGCACTGCAGGTGTTGACCGGCACAGCGAAATAAGAACGGAACCGTGAAGGGAAGAACGATGCAACGCGCCATGCTCATGGCCGCCTGGGTGATCGGCCTGCTGGTGTTCGGCGTTGGCACACCAGCCCGCGCCGCCGGTTGGCTGAAGGCCGAAAGCGATCACTTCGTCATCTACACCGATGGCTCGGAAGCCAAGGCGCGCGAGTATGTTCGCCAGCTCGAAGCGTTCCGCTACGTGAGCTTGATGGTGTTGGGGGCGGATGGCGCAAGTGCCCGTGCGAAGGCCAAGTTCGACATCTATCTGCTGAGGAAGCAGCTCGATATGCAGAAGGTTCGCCCGGACTTCCAGGAGGCAGTTGCCGGCGTCTATTTCCACTGCGTCGAAGGCTCTAGCGCTTACTCGACCTTGCAGCCCTTCCAGCGCCCTGACGGCTCGGACCACGGCCTGATCGTGCTGTTCCATGAATATGCGCATCGCCTCATGTCCCAGTACGCGGCAGGCGTCTATCCGTCGTGGTACGTCGAAGGCTTTGCCGAGTACATGAGTACGGCGGCGATAGAGGACAGCGGGGTCTCGATCGGCGAACCCTTCACTGACCGTCTGCGAATCTTGGGGCGACGCCCCTGGATCAGCTTCGAGCAGGTGCTCAAGCCGAGCTTCAAGCTGGGCAGCGGCGACGATTCAGTTGGGAGCTTCTACGCCCAGTCATGGCTGCTGGCGCACTACATGCTCAACGACAGCGCGCGGACGCAGAAATTCAATGCCTACTTCGAGCGCGTCGGCGGGGGCGAAGACGCGGTCGCCGCCTTCGAGCCTGCCACCGGCATCCCGGTCGCTCGCCTGTATGGCATCTTGAAGCGCTATGCCGAGGCGCTGCCCGTGATCAGGATGTCCGGCCAGAACCTACCCAAGGCGTCCGTCAAGATCGATGCCCTTCCCGAGGACGCGAACGACTACCTGCTGAGTGCGTCTGTTCTGAAGAGCTGCCCGCCCAAGCCGCACGGAGAAGCCATCCTGGCGAAACTACGCGCGCTGCCGCGGGGTGCCAACAGCACGTCGCCCATGCAACTGGCACTGGCCCGCGCGGAACTCCTGTTCGGTGACGCCAAGGCGGCGCACGAGCTGCTGGAGGCCTACCTGGCGGCCGACGACAACAGCTTCGAAGCGCACTACCTGATGGGGCGCGCCGAGGCCAAGCTCGCAGACCCTACCCAGGCGCGGGCGCACTTCTTCAAGGCCTATCGGCTGAAGAAGAACGACGCGCCCAACCTCTACCACCTGGCACAGACCCTCGCCTTGAACGGCGTGAATGCCAACGTGCTGAACGCCGCACAGGGCGCGCGTGCGCTGCAGCCCACCGTGTCCGACTACGCCATCTACGAAGCCCTGGTCGACCTGGAGGCCAACGATCGCGAGCGCGCCGTCGCCGCCCTCTTGCCCCTGACCTCCAACCCGCACGACCCGAAACACGCAGCGCGCATGCGCAGCGCCATCGAGGCAATCAAGGCGGGCAAGAGCAAGAGCGAGGTGTTGAATGTGATCGGTGCCGACAAGCAAACGCCATGACCGGAGAGGCCTCCACCATGGCGGAACGGCACACCTCACGGCTCAGGGCTCTCAGGCACAACCTTTAGGTATTTCCACCCTATTTGTTTGTTCGACAGTCGAACTATTCTGCTGGAACGGGATGAGACAACTGGGTGGAGTGCGCACGCGGATGCGCAGGCACCAGGGCAGATCCAAATTCAAAGAATTCCGAGAGAGATCACATGCTGCTGCGACGAAGAATCCTCCAGGGTGCGGGCGCGCTCGCGCTGACCGGCGCGGGCCTGCGCCCTGCCGTGGCACTCGCAGCTGCGCCTGCAGGTGTCAACGCCACTGCGGATGCCCCCGGGCCTTACGACTGGAAGAGCGTGCCCTATGGCGCGGGCGGTTTCGTCGACGGCTTCGTTTTCCACCAGCGGGAGAAGGGGCTGCTCTATGCCCGCACAGACGTTGGCGGCATCTACCGATTCGATCCGGACAGCAATGCGTGGGTACCGCTCCTGGACCATCTCGCGCGTGGAGACGGCGACCTAAGAGGCGTGCTGAGCCTGGCGCTCGACCCGAACGACACCAACCGGGTGTATGCGGCTTGCGGGCTTTACACCGGTGAGTGGGCGCGCGGTGCCGCATTGCTGGTGTCGGACGACCGGGGTGCGCATTGGCAAGCCCGCGACCTCGGTATCAAGCTTGGCGGCAATGAAGGCGGCCGTGGTACAGGCGAGCGCTTGCAGGTCGACCCTCACCAGAGCGACATCCTGCTGCTGGGAACGACGCGCGACGGCCTGATGAAGAGCACGGATCGGGGCGCGAGCTTCAGCAAGCTGAGCTTTGCGCCGCGACACATCTCGCTCGTGCTCATCGACCCGGCCACCGCTGCCCCCGGAAGCGCCAGCCGCTCGATCTATGTGGGCAGCCATGACCAGCCGGGCCTGTATGTCTCGCACGACGGCGGGAAGACTTTCGCGCGGGAACCCGGCACGCCGGAGCAAGTGCCCCAGCATGCCGTTCTTGCCCGCGACCGCACGCTCTATGTGACCTTCGCCCGGGGCGATGCAACCTACGCGACCAACCCCGGCAATGCAACGACGGGTGGCGTCTGGAGGCGAGACCGCAACGGCAATTGGTCCGACATCTCGCCGATGAAGCCAGGCAACGGCAATCAGGCATTCGGCTATTCGGGCGTCGACGTGGACCGTCGCGTGCCGGGGCGCCTCATCGTGTCGACCATCGAACGCTGGGGCATGGGCGACGACCTCTACATGTCCAATGACGCCGGGGCGACCTGGGCGCCCTTGGGCAATCAGTCCCGGCACGATGCGAAGGCCTACCCGTGGCTTGCGAACTTCATGCGCGGCCAAGACCGGATGGGCCACTGGATTTCCGACGTGAAGATCGACCCGTTCGACAGCGAACGCGTGATCTACGGTACGGGATACGGGCTCTGGATCACGAAGAACCTGGGCGCCGTGCAGAAGGGCAACGTTGTGCAATGGGACTTCGCGGCCGCCAACCTGGAGTTGGCGTCGGCGTTGGAGATCCGCAGCCCGTCGGGTGGTGCGACCTTGCTGGGCGCGATGGGTTCGGTGGGCGGCAGCGCGTGGGACAACTTGAGCACCACGCCCAGGGCGGGCCTGTTCGCACCGACGTCGGAGAGCAACCGCTCGGTCGACTTTGCGCAACTGAACCCTGCGATCCTTGCCCGCACGTCCGACGAGTGCCCGACCGGGGGTTACTGGTCGGCGGACGGGTCCGTGAGCTGGCGCCCTTTCGGGCCCTCGCCGCGCCGGCCGACTGCATCGAACGGCAAGTTCGGCCCGTCCGGAGACATCGCCGTCTCGGCACAAGGCAGCTTCTTCGTCTGGGTGCCGGAGAAGCAGCCGGCACTCTGGTCGCGCGACCGCGGCCGGACCTGGGCCCCGTCGACGGGATGGCCCGAAACGCGGGACGTCGCGCTGAAGCCGGTGGCCGACCGGTTCGTCGACGGGGTGTTCTACGTGCACGATCGGCCGAACGGGCAGATTCTCGTGAGTGTCGATGGCGGCCAGAGCTTCAAGCCCAGCATCAACGGCCTGCCGCAACTGCAGAGTTGGCAGTCGGCCCAACTGGTCTCGGCGCCCGACAGCGTGCGCGATCTGTGGCTCGCGCTGCCCAACGCGCTGCTGCACTTCCCCGGTGGCGGGCAGCCGATGAAGACCATCCGCAACGTCGTCGAGCCATGGCTCGTGGCCATCGGCAAGGGCGCACCGGGTGCGTCGTATCACAGCGTCTATGTCTGGGGGAAGGTGAAGACCGGATCGACCGAAACCGAGGGCCTGTTCCGTTCCGACGACACCGGCGCCAGCTTCGTGCGTGTCGACGACAACCGGCACCGCTACGGCCAGCTCATGTCGCTGGCTGCCGACCCGCTGGAACACGGCACCGTCTATGTCGCGCCGCACGGCCGCGGCATCGTCGTGGGCAAGCCCGCCGCAGCCCGTTGACCTGCCCTCCCCCTCGCAAACGCCACACCTTCCAGCCACACAAAACCGAGAGCCCATGAACAGGAGACGACGTCAGCCCGGGTCGGCAATCAGGACCACCGCGATGGCCGCCTGCGTGGCAGCCGTGGGCGTGGCGGCCTTCGATCAGCCGGCGCGGGCACAGGCGGCATCCACCGCGGCCGACACGCCGGCGTCGAGCGATCCGGAGGCCCTGGCGCGGGCCCAGCGGGCGGCTGATCGAGTAAAGGAAGTCATCCGGATGAGTTCGACCTTCAACGCAGCGCCGGCATCGGCCGCGCGGCCTGCCTCGAAGCCACCCGCGCGCGCCGTGGCACGGTCAACGGCGACGCGCCAAGCCGCTCCACCGCCGGCCGCGCAAGCGGCTGCCTCCGGTGCCGGCGCTGCCATGCAAGCCGCCGCACCGTCGACACCCTCGCCGGGTTCCAGGCAATCACTTTCCGTGGCCGAGGCCACGTCGACCCGGCCCATGCCCGACGCAGCATCGCTCTTCGACTTCGAGACCTCGAAGGAAGGCTTCACGCTTCACAGCCTGGCGGAGTGGGCCGAGCTGCCGGCAGTGGGCATGGCGTTGACCTCACAGGCCGCCCATGGCCAATACGCGCTGCAAGCAAGCAGCCCCACCGATGCGTGGTTGGGCGTGGACCTGTCCGACGCCGTCGCCTTCAGTGCATTGAAGCGCATCACGTTCTGGATGCGCAGCGCGCGCGGCCTGGTGAGCCGGCTGGCCATCAAATCCGGCTCACAGTACGACTGGTGCGAACTGCGGCCATCCGTCATCGCCACCTCGGACGGATTCGTCCAGTACGAAGTCGCGCTGCAGGCCAAAGGCCGCGAGTGCAAGAACCTCGATCTGGAGGACGTGCGTGGGCTGCACTGGTTCGTGCGCGCGGGCGACACCGTCATTCTGGACAACGTGAAACTTCAATGAACCGGCCATGGCGCACATCACCATGGCCGGAACATCGAGCTTGGGACCCATAGATACAAAGGAGGAGTAGTCGCGCCAAATGCAGTGACCTCAAAAAATGGGCGCCCATACGAAGGCAGGCTGTTCGATCCCACCAGCACGCCACCTTCGAAACGTCAGCGTTAAACACCGCGCGCAATGCGCGCTACCGGCAAGAGAAAAGGAAAATGACATGAGACAAATCACGACATCCGTTCGAGTTCCAGCCTGGCTGCTGGTTTGCAGCGCCCTCCTCACCGCTTGCGGTGGCGGCAGCGGCAGTGGTGCCGACGGCAGCACGGCAACGGCACAGACCATCACCTTCACCAATCCGGGCGCGCAAGTAACCGGCACTAAAGTGGCTCTGGCACCCACCGCATCGTCCGGTTTCGGCGTTGCCCTCAAGTCAAACACCAGTTCGGTCTGCACCATCAGCCGTGCAACAGTCAAACTGTGGGCAGCAGGCAATTGCTCGATCACCGCCAATCAATCGGGTGGCTCCGGCTACGCCCCCGCGACCTCGGTGACCCAGTCCTTCGCCGTAACCGGGACCTCGACCGTGCTCTTCCTGTCGGGCTTCGAAGCGAATGGCACAACCATCGAAAAAGGCGGCTACAGCGGCTACGCAGGCAGCGACCTTGACGGCTGGTGGTGCGCCACTGACTGGTGCAGCAGCGGCGGCAGCTACTCGCCAACTGTCATCGACGACGACAGCAACTTCTACTTTTATTACAGCCCCACAAGCAAACCGGGCGGTTCGTACGTGGGCATGTCCCTGTATGCCCCAGGTGTCACGAGCGTGAGCACCACTGCCAACACCAGCGGTGTGCAGGTGACCAATCAGACCGCGATGAAGTTGACCCTGGCCGAGAACACGGAGTGGTTCAGCACGGGCAAAAACGGCATCAACATCACCTTGGTCCTCGGCACCCGCGTCAACAGCTGCAACATGGAACTCGAAGGCACGTTCACGCCAACAGCTGCAGCGACCACAACCTATTCGGTGCCTTTGAGCAGTTTCACCGTTTCGAAGAACTGTGGCCAGACGGGCTTGACCTGGGCACCCGCGTTGGCAAGCTCCCCGATCTCGCAGATCAAGGTCGACGCCAAGACAGCCAATGTGTCGGTCCAGGATTCGAGCTCGAGCTACCCGACCCGGATCACCCTGACCGGCTCCATCACCTTCCAGTAAGCGGCAACGGCCGGATGCCTTCAAGCATCCGGCCGTCGTTTGGCCGCCTGCGGTCAGCAGCAGTCAGTCCTGACAACTATCTCAACAGGGAGAAGAACCTTTGAATACAGGTAATCAACGCGCCGCAACCTTGCGCAGCCTGGCCATGTGGATGTGCGTGGCTGCATCCGTATTTGCCAGTGGGGCCGGACATGCGTACGAATGTGATGATCCCGACGTCGTTTGCATTACGGGAAAGCGGGGGGGGGGAGGATTACGTACAGACACCGAACTCCATGCTCCCGGGCACCAATCGCCCAACGGGCAGGTCACTTGGTAACTCCGTAGTCGCCACGATGGGGCCGGGAAATGGCAGCGCCGCGCCGTCGAATTGCTCCAACGCGGATGGTGCCGCTCCGACGTCCAACCCTGCGTCCGATCACCCAGTCGTGCTGGCGACCGGCGCGAAGCTTCTGGACCAGCAAGACTTCGTCCACGCCTCTGCCTTGGGCATGCCGCTGCAGCGGGCCTACCACTCCGACAATCCCTATGGCGGCATGTTCGGTCGGGGTTGGTCGTCGAGCCTGGATCCTCGGGGGGAGGTCGGGGTGGTGAACTGTACGGGGGCAGGTTGCACCCCGGCTACTTTCAAGCTCTGGATGCCTGAGAGCCTGTGAACCTTTCAAATTTCCAGCCGGATGCAACGCAAGGAGGCTTCGGCGGGCTTGGGAAGGAAGCGACGAGTCGATTCGAAGGGAAGTTCGTCCGTCGAGGCGACTTTGCGTTGATG
>Ga0307515_10001292_pt1 | contig 56869 bp, 62 predicted proteins | sample 17_EM_MG_FD_194513 | JGI IMG/M metagenome (GOLD analysis project Ga0307515, IMG submission 194513) | Populus trichocarpa ectomycorrhiza microbial communities from riparian zone in the Pacific Northwest, United States - 17_EM | ecosystem: Host-associated > Plants > Roots > Unclassified | place...
ACTTGGAGGCCATGATCGTTCGAACTTGCAGGCCGTAATCGAGCGAGTTTGGAGATGCACTTGGAGGCCATGATTGTTCGAACTTGCAGGCCGTAATCGAGCGAGTTTGGAGATGCACTTGGAGGCAATGATCGTGTGAACTTGCAGGCCGTAATCGTGCGAGTTTGGAGATGCACTTGGAGGCCATGATCGTGCGAACTTGCAGGCCATAATCGAGCGAGTTTGGAGATGCACTTGAAGGCCATGATCGTGCGAACTTGCAGGCCGTAATCGAGCGGGTCTGGAGATACACTTGGAGGCCGCGATCGAGCGAGTTTGGAGATGCACTTGGAGGCCGTGGTCGAGCGAGTTTGGACGAGTACTTGGAGGCGGTCGATGGACGGCACGCCGGGACTCAATTCATCAGGTAGTTAACTCGCAACCGTGGGAATGTGACAAGGTGACTTTACCTTTGAAGCTCTTATGGAGAACTGGCTGGTGGCGGTCGATCGGTCGGGAGGTACGCCGGAAGCTGAAGCTACATTCAGGGGTCAACTCGAAATCGTGAGAATGAAGGGACGACAGACAATCTTAGTTGTATGCTGTACTCAGTGTTAACTCATGATGATGGCATGGAGAGATAGAGAGGGATGACTTAACTTTGTGTTCTTGCGATGATGGTAGAGTTGTGGACGAGAAAGAGAGAGATGGGGGATGAAGATGAGAACGATATAGAGAATACGAGCGGCTATGAGAAATCAGGGGTACGACTTGCCTGATTGGGTTTAGAAGACCTCGTATCGGTGTTATTACCCGCCGGATCGGGACTCGTACTTGCCGTATCGGGGATGGTCAATTGACTCGCACACGAAATTCTCTTAAGTCCCAGTTTCTCAAGATGATTTCCCCCATCTCCTCTGATCTCTCTCTTTCTTGTGCTCAACTCTACCATCACCTGAGAACACGAAGTTAAGTCATCCCTCTCTATCTCTCATTGCCATAATCATGAGTTAACACCGAGTACAGCATACACCAAGTACAGCATCATCCCAAGATCGACAGTCTCCCGCACCCAGCCAGTTTCTCATCTCTCCGTGGATGTACTCAACTCTACATTCGCACAATTACCAGTTAACCAATGAATAGAGTCTCAGCTGCCATCGCGCCTCCCTCCAAATCAACCGCCTCCAAGTACTCCTCCAATCTCGCTCGATCATAGCCTGCAAGTGCATCTCCAAACTCGCTCGGTCACAGCCTCCCAGTGCATCTCCAAACTCGATTGATCACGGCCTCCAAGTGCAACTCTGAGTTCACTCCATCTCGGCCTCCCTGTGCATCTCCAAACTCGCTCGATCACGGCCTCCAAGTGCATCTCTGAGTTCACTCAATCTCGGCCTCCCAGTGCATCTCCAAACTCGATCGATCACGGCCTCCAAGTGCATCTCTGAGTTCACTCCATCTCGGCCTCCAAGTGCATCTCCAAACTCGCTCGATCACGGCCTCCCAGTGCATCTCCAAACTCGATCGATCACGGACTCCAAGTATATCGTTGAGGAGCGACGGTGGGTGTACGGAGATACGGACGTGGAATGAGCGATGGTGGGTGTACGGGGATACAGGGGTAACGGAGGTGGAATGAGCGACGCGGAGTATATATTTGGGAGACCCCGGGGTAGATAGACAGCATCTCATTTTCATCTCATCTTGTCATACAACGAAAATACACACTCTATCTTTCCCACCTTTTGGTCTCACTCGCTCTGTCGGTGGATCCACGCAATTGCGTGGATCCTCACAGCCGGGTAGTATCATATCTTCTCACCTTCTTCCTACGCTCCTCGAGCTTAATGTAGAAGGAACGCGAGGAGAGATTTTCGCAGCGTCACCTATTGCATTGCAATCCCGATGCAAGCGTGTACCTAATGAACCCATTCCGACGTATGGCCACAGTTGGCCACAACGCCAGACTGTTTGTTTAAAATAGCAGACCGACAGAGCGAGAAGAAACGGCGAAACGGCGATCGGAGGGCGATATGCAACGTGACGCGTGGTATTGACGCCGGGCGCGGAGTAATCCGCCACCGGGGTGTCTCTGACGGCTCTGACGGAGCGCATCCACTCTGACGGAGCCATTCCGCCCGGACGGAGATGTTTTTTGCTGATGATATAACATGGGAAACAGGAGGAATCATTTAAGGAATCAGGGAAACATTCAGTCAGAAATGGGGGGTTATCGCAGGCAGTGGGAATGAAGATAGAAACAAGCCTGCAATGGGACGATGAGTGGAAAGATGTGGAAAGACTGGCAGTCAGAGAGTTTGGTAGGAGGATGCAAGCAGATGAGTGTTCAATGGGAGAGAACACTATGGTAAAGCAAAGGACGGTAACCAGGTGGGAGTACACAACTTTTCAGTGGGTTTCTAAACCTTCCATCTCTCTGAACATAAGGCAAATCCATTCTTTTTCTTTCTACTTGACTCAGCGAAGTGACACTATGATGAAAGCACCCAAGCAGCCTGGGTGTACTCCCATTACTACTGGGTCAAACAGTTTGTAATGCCTTCTACCATTCCAGATGCAAGTACACCAAATGCTGGACATACCTCGAGAGTAATAGCAATCACCCCGGCTGTACAGATTCCTGGCTCATGGGATTAGTAGTACATCCATAACGACTCGCACAGAGAATTGGGCAAAACTTTCATACCAGGGAAAGTTCCATAGTTGCAGATAGGCAGCAGATTATGGGAAAAGGAGAAGGACGCCCTCCAGGCAACTGTATCAAATAGAGGGTACACTCTCTCATGGACTTGGAAGCAGTTGGGAATAATCAGCAACAAAGTCCAATCACTCCATCATATGCAGCTGGAGCCTGGTCACATGGTCTGACTGGACCATATATTCTGCATACCTGAGATATTTGTTCCCTTGGAAAATGAGATGATAGAAGAGAGGGTTTTGCAGGGCTTGTGCATGCCTGCTTGGAGCCCCTACTGGTGTGCTCACTTCTTCAATCCAAAAAAGAATGAGGATTATTGCTTCACAATGTCCGCAACAAGTGTATATAGACTTCCTCTAGAACATTCCAGGATACAGCAAAAAGTGAAAGAGTTTTCCAAATCATTTGCTGGACTGCCTATTGCATTAAAGATGGATTTTCACTGTTCATGTGATCAAAAGGTGTTGCATGAGGATAGCTGCAACTCTATGCCCTTTCAATCTACTCAAGGAAGGTATCGGCCAACCACACAGGTGCAGGAAGCTACCAACTCAGTTTTGCCATTGGTCGGAGCAGTGTGGAAAATACTAAACTCCCATCTTAGATGAATTGCAGCAATATTGTGTGATGGTATTGCAGGGAAAGGATCGAAGACTCGACACTGAGTACAACATGCTGATGTGGTGCCTGCCGTTCTCGTGTTTATTCTGGAACATCTCCAGAATGTTCATTATGTACTTGCCAATGTTAACAGAGCTGGAGCCAGCATTGCCAGAGAGAAATCCAACTGGTATTGGAACAGAGGCACAATACTTGTGTGTCTGGGAAGAGCTGGGTGGGTAACCGCCAGCATTAATGGTTTGCAAGAAGTTGCATCGGCACTGTTGCAAACACTGTACCAAGCACAGTGCATTTTGAAGGCTTTGCACATACTATTCAAAATGGATCCCCATGTATCCAATAGTAACAGGCCCTGAGGTCAGGATCTTGTGGAAGGATGTTGAATCTTGACAGGGTAAGGTAGAAAATGGAAGTATAGCAATCATGAAGCAAGTTCACCGCAATGCACCTGGTTTTCAGACATTAGACATTAGCGATGGTGCCGGGCCAATAGATGTGGGAGTTGATATCAGCTTTGCAGAGTCGGAGGTGATCTTACTCCAAAAACATGCAATCCACAGTGTGCTTTGGACTAGAGCCAAGAAGAGGTATGACACAGGGAAACAGCTGTGCTGTGGACAAGTAAATGGACTCCAGAAGTTTCACAACTACATATATGGCATCAGATTCCTTGTGGGGACAGACACTGACACATTTGTGCAATAATGAAAGTCGCCCACCAATGACCTGCCAGGAGCAATTGTCACTCTCTGAATCACACTTATATGACTGTTCTATTTCAACTTTGATCATGTTCCAGGGATGATGAATAGATGACCTCATGGTTACTCATGGCAGCAGTGTGGGGAAGGGCAGTCCAAGCCAGCAGAAGAGGATCATCTACATGAAACAATTGAAGTAAGTTTACAGGGAATACAGGTGGAACAAAGGCTGCAGAGAAGGAGAAGGGGGAGAGCAGACAATCGAATCGTTTCCATACCTCTGGCAGTGGAATACCCATGGAGTTGAAAAGGGATAAGTGAATTTTGGGGAATCAGAAGCAGCAGGAAGCAAAAATTATGAAGGAACTGCAGCAAATTTGGCATGAAGCTACAACATATATTGTAACTAATGGAGTATTCGACTGGATGTGGAAAACGAATGAACCACCATGAAACGTGATGGCAAGGACCGAACAGGAACAGAAGCTACAGTGGCTGCTCATGAACTGAACGGACACCATTGATGGGAACGAATGTTATGACTGGTAGTTCAGTTGTACCAGTCAACCTTGGATATGTAAATTGATGTCACAGAATGGGAATACATGTTAGAAAGGTGTGAGAAGAAACTGCCACTACAATATAATGAACCATCGAAGAGCTTTGCAGTTAGTAACCCATGGCAGCGAGTGGGAATGGGCATTATGGACATACCCAAATTGGAGGATAAGTACAACCTGCAAGTGATAGCCATGGAATATCTCAGCAGGGGTGCGGAGAAATCACAACTAGAATAGGGTATATTAGAGATGGTAGTAGTCTTTATATATAATGTGGTAACATGACAGCTTGGAACGTCTGCAGGTGTGGTAGTGGATGGAGGTACAGAGATCAAGAACTCGATCAACCTCTCCTTCAGAAGTTACCGTATCCCAAACAGTACAGCAACCCCATACCATGCTCCTAATACTGGAGTAACTGAACAATAACATAGACTGATTGTAGATGCACTGTGCAGACTTGCTGCCTGCACTGACCAAGAGAAAGAGATATGAGTTGACCAGCGACCAGCATTGCTTTGGGCTAACAGAATCATGGTCAGAGGTATGTCCAGGTAATTGGTATCCAACATTATGTTCCATCACGATGTGATACTTGCGATACAGCTGAAGAATGTATTATGTAATCCCACTCACTAGACCCATGGAATCGATCATACAGCATCATAGGTACCAACTAGAGGACTGAAGCTGCAATGATGGCAACAAGATATTGATGCATAGGTACAATACCTAAAGGTGTAGAGATATGCCAACAAATATTGCGTTGACTAATAAGTGAACATCTGAGCTGAAGACCTCAAAGTTGGCAATTTAGCTCTTGCGCATAAAACCAACATAGAGCAATCACAAGACACCCAACCGGATGCTAGGTGGCAAGGACCCTACCATGTGACAGACATTGCCCAGAGCTTGACGATTACAGGATTAGTAGAGCTAGCTGTAGCAGAGTATCCAGGCTGCAGAGTTGATAGTCAACGAGAATGGTTCTCCACTGCAGCTGAGCCTGTTCACAGTACTCGAGAACTGCACACACCTAGCATGACTCTTGAGCAGGAATCGGAGGAATCTAATCAATTTCCAATTCAAGGCAGTAGCAGAAATGAAATATATAGAAGAAAGATGGATACACTCAATTAAGAATACAGAATAAGAAAGATGATTGTGGGTGTGGGTGGACAATACAGCCAGGAGTAAAGAGTGGGTGGAAAAATGGAATACTGCACATCTGGTGCTACTAGACCACCCATCCAAAAAATCATGTGATAAATGAAGCCATCAAACTGGAAGGGAGGATAATAACTGAATGGACCGTAACACAAAGAGTTGAAGATACCCATGCCACAACACTGAGTTGAGCTGTATAATGGAGGGAGAATATCGTAACCCCACAATTGAGTGAATTTGTGAGATAGAGTGGGACTTGTGAATCCGCACAATTGTGTGGATTTGCAAGATGGAGAGACAAGCAATATTTCTATTGGCTGAGTTCAACTCACATTACACCAAAACAACCTACCTGACTGCTGTAAGCATCTGGTAACCTTGAGATAAGTGAACCAAAAAGTATTGTAGAAGTGGGCAGAAAATTCTCCTCCAAGAACAGGAACAACAACCAGGTTCCCACCAACATCAGAGTACACACAAGGATATCAGGGGGGAAGCAATAAATACATTGTCAAGAGATATCAGAAGATCACACTAAGGAAATTGTGAACCACATAGAGACTGGATGAATAAGGAATTGGCCCATGATACCCCTTCAGGGATATAAACAGATCCCCCCTCCAACATTCCTAAAGAATGGCAGCCACTGTACTATACAGTTCAACACTCTATACACAGCAATGATTGTGGCCACAATTGCCATCTCAATTATAACTGACAACCAATGACAAGCATGATGTTTATGTCAATCAAATGCATTGCGGCAGCAGTTAGCAACAGCATCGAATTCAATGTGTCCATTGCAATAACCACTGCCACTACAGACCTCAACTCTACCGCAGCCACCACCACCATGGCAGCTAATACCACCACCGCCATCACCACCACAGCCACCACCACCACAGCCACCGCCGCCACAGCCACCTCCACAGCCACCACCAGTACAGAAGCTACCACAGCAGCTACTACCACAGCCGCCACTACCATGGTAGCTACTACCACAGCTGCCACTACCACGGCAGCCACCACCAGTGCAGCCATGTCGACTGCAGCAACCACCACTGGCGTTACTACACATGCCTCCTCTTTGGATATATCTACAATCATCTGTGATCATTCTCCTGTCTCCCATTCATCAGTGACATGCTGAAAACTCGGCAGGGATTTCTTCCCAAATAGGCCTGTCAGAAGATTGCAGTAACCAATGGTGATTGTGGCTCTGCAACTCACCACCCAAGGCCAAGCTGACATGATGCTCGAGATCTTTGTCTTCTCTGGCAATATTGATGATTCCTCAAATGCTCAGGTTTCAGGGGTATCACACATTGCAGAAAGACACTCAGACTTGAAGAAGTTGAAAGATAGATTGTACAATGACAACCTAAAGTCTCTCAATAGCTACCATTAGGGAGCAAAGATAATCAAACAGTATCACACCGCCCAGTAGAGGAAGACACGAGCATTGACGAAGCTGAGAGGCCTCCAGAGGTAATGTCCTGAACTCTAGAAAATCCTAGGCAATTTCAATGCAAGTGAGAAGTGGCTGCAATGACCCATAATTGCCAGCCAAACATCTGGAGTTCCCGTGTCAGTGAACAGATGCCTCAATCGTGCATACGTCAACTGCCATATCAAGCTCAATTGGAAATCAAAAGCCAACAAGTGTTATATTTCTGATGACTTCCTGGAAGCTAAAACATTGTCAGAGAATGGCTGCCCCTGGCTAGGAGAAGGAATCGACTACAATGCTCTGAGCCTGATATGGTACCAGGCGTTAGTTATACCATGTAGTTATTACCTGGTCAAGGATGACCACATACACAGCAATTGCGTTGATAGCATCTTACCAGTAGTACTGCCTGCTGGAGATGGAATACCCACACCACCGATAATCCCCCACGAGGAACAAAATGCATTTGGTGACATCCCCACCTTCCAAGAGAAGCGTAATTGAACAGGAAACGGATCGGAGTAATGCAGAACTGCTCAAATTAACCTTGCCAAGGATTTGGCCGGGGATAGGGCCAGCACTGCTGCTGATAAAGAGGCCACAATGATCCCACCAACTGCTATCAAAAAAGCTGCCAGTGTGATCCCACCAATGTCTATGAAATAGAGGCACATACGATTCAGTAAACTCCAACCAAAATACCGGCAGGTACTACCCCTCAGAACAATACTGATCGCAACCAAAGTGGTACCCTACAGCCCAACCAGCATTCCACCCCAAGCGGTGAATATAGCAGTACAGTCAATGGCAGAAAGAATGATGAATATGTAAGTTGCATTCTAGATTGACTCATACATGACCTGGACTGGAGGAGAATGTTGGACAACGAATGAACGATATTGCTACAACACCCACCAGAAGTGGCACACACAGCAGTACCCATCATCCGACAAGCAGTAGATGAAGTCTCTTAGTCGTTTGTGGAAGTCTGGGCACAAATCGTAGTGTAGCAGGAATATCAGCATCTCACTACTACCACCGCCAATCTGCTTAGCAGGGGCACACTTCCAAGAGGTATACTGAGAAACGCAGATAACAGAGATAGACCAAACACTGTCGAGTATATACTTGAAAGACTTCTGCGGTGATTGACATTATCATACCATACAACATAATACACACTCTATCTGTCCCAGCTCTTGGTCTCAATCACATTTTCCTCGATATTGACAAATCACACAGTTTCTGTGGTTTCTTGCGGCGGAGTATCCTATCATATCATCTCTCCCTTTTCCTCTGCTCCTGTGGCCACAACTGCTCATTGTCAAAATGTCCCCTTGAATGCCATCAGCGGTGCAGCAGAGCATTGACTATAGTCCATATACCTTGAAGCTCCACTGTTCCACAATGATTGGAGCCCAATGGTGCATACTGGCCCAGAAAGTGCAGTATGGAATCATCGGAAATAACCCCACAAGCTAACATAGGTACCTCTCAAGAGATTCAAGTGTTGAATAATTCCTACCCTGTGAGTGGATTGAGAGCTGATGGAAATAGCAAAATTCCTGGAATTGGTACTAACAATGTCAGATTGAAATGCCAGCTGCAGGAAGCAGGGTACATTGGCAACATTGATTAGAAAATGAGTCACCGTATACCTGGATGATCTCGGAGTGATCGGAACTGATATACCATCTGCAGAAATGGCAGGAATGATCGAGCAGAATGAACATAGAGCAAATCTCTTGGACCTGACACTGGGACAATTGGTACTAACCTCACAGATGGGACAACCTTTGAAAGACAGCGCCAACCTAATACCAGCTTGATAAAACCCATCATCACATGGGTATCACTCCCATTCAAAAAAAGACAATGATCTCAAGTAGTACTGAGAAATGGAATTGATGATATTGGTAGGAGTATGAAGAGTGCTAATGAAGATACAGCCAGTTGTGGGAAGGGAAATTGCTGGAAATAGCTTTTGAGAGATGAATGACCTGGCAGGAAGCTAAGACAGAAGAATGCGAGAGGTGGTGAAGCTGGGCTAAGACAGGAATGACAGAATGAGCTCACCTCAACAAGAGCACCAATTGGCACAACTCCCCTTCCAACATCTCATAAACTAGAAATTGACCTTAGATCACCAATTCCTTTTCATTCACCACCAACACCACAATCTGATCACCAAACCACTGTTGCAGTACAAATCAAACTGTCTAGAGACCACACTCGATCTACTTCCACAGTTGTTGTATCCAGTGGCTCTGCCAGGTGAACTAGAACTGAACCCTGAAACAACACTGGATCATCTGCCATCACCAGATCTACTGGCACTTCCAGACCATCTGCCAATGCCACATGCTGCCATCTGCACAATGAATGGCAATTTATCGAGTTCTTCGCCCTCACCATCACCAAATGACAGAGCCACATGCCACTGCTGGGTACCATGAGTACCCCAGTCTTTGAAGGAGCAAATATTACCAAATGTATCAAAGAATACAAAGGCCTATGCTCCCACCCTGGGACCGACACGGTGGCCAAAGACTTCATCTCAACCTTTCCTTCCCACTGCTCTACAAGACTCCACCATATAATCAAATTCAGCATGGATATTTGCAGAAAGACTGGGTGCTATTGACAGAGGAGCTGAAAGATGCCTTCAACCATGCTGATAGTGAAATGTATATGTATACAACATTCTACTGGGAACCACCATGCCAGGACCAGCTGTAATGTGGAAACGTCGGTTGAAAGCCATTATCCTCCACTACAATAACATCAGCCGCATCATTATCGACCTGCAAGCCTTGGCCAAATACTAAGAGGTGGACATACTACTTAGAGCCCACCGAAGTGAATTTGAGGGCTTATGCAGTAGCGTAAGTTGATCTAGCTGACAGTGCCCCCTGGATGGTCAATTACTACTACTTCTGACACCTAGTGTTAACAACGGTTCCGGACCGTTATGTCTGGTCCGGGTCACGGTCCATACCGAACCGGGGCCAAATTGGTCCTCCGGGTTGTCAATAAACACGAACCATCAACTCCGGTACGGTTCGATGGTATACTCCCAACTCGTCTGAATTGGGCGGGTTGCCAGTGGATCGCCCAGCGGGTCCATCCATAGATTCATATGAGGCACTCGTTTTTGGAGTTTGTTAATAGTATCCTATCAAAATCGGGTTTTCAACAACCAATAATATGTTTTTGCATGCATTGCAGCTTGCAACAGCGATTAATTTGAAATCGGTGTTTGACCTTTCAAATATTGCATGTTTACCGATCGGGGCGGTCAATAATTCCATTATGAACGGGAAGATCCGCGCGATGCCTTGATTCCCAAATATGCAACAAATACAACTGTTGACGCTCTGTGGATGCTCATTTTGAGGATGTGGCAGGGAGCATGTCGCTGATGTCCTTGCCAGTGAAGGCTGCCAGTAGTTAATGAATGGATGTCTGCAACTAATCGGAACATACATGACCCAAGATGCGAAGCGAACAATCATTGACGCTCCGTTGACGCTCAATCTCAGGATGTGGCAGGGAGCATGTCGCTGTAGTTTTTCCCAGCACAGGCTGCCAATATCTGAGGAATGGATGACTGCAACAAATCGGAACATGAACTATCCAAAATGCGAAGCTGAAAATTGTTGACGCTCCATTGACGCTAATTCTCAGAATGGGGCGGTGACTGTGTTTCTGTCTCTTTTACCTATGAAAGCTTCCAATACAAGTGTTATGCATAACAGTGACAGAATCACTGTTAAATTGCCGTACTTACAAAACCACAAATTGTTGACACTCCATTGACACTCATTTCAATCAATTGTCCAGTCAACATCTGCTGCCATCGATAATAGTTTTCATCATGATTTGAACCAATTGGTAGTCATTCTTACAGATTGAGAACTGGCCCTGTGGCAAAGCCAAGTGCAGTAACATTCTTGCACTGTTTGCTCTCATATGACTAAAATTCATGTATCTTGCCAAACGCTTCATTGTGCCTGCTATACATCTGTATATCAACCGATATTCACAAGCTACTGCTCACCATTTCCAATACTATATCTCTAACTACAACTCTCGGTCAAGATACATAAAGCAGCTGGTGAAACATTGACGTATTCTGTCCTACATTGTCTTCACTCCCTTATTCCTCCTCGTTTCGATTGCATTAACCGTGGTCAACACCTTTTCAGCCTGTCTCTTTGACTTGCGTGTAGGCTGAATCAATCCAGGAACATTTGGCGTGGCGCTCACATCCTGCTGCCCTGGGCATTCCAGATCCTCGATACTATTGTCTTGCTCTATATCAGATTCAATATCTGCTGCAGAATGGTCTTTGCTGTCATCTGGATTATCTCAGTCTCCATTCCAGTTAAACCAATCTACAGTGTCCAAAATGGTTTCAGGTAAACTGTCCTCATCACTTTCGAGTGGATGACGGTTGATTATTCGGATTCAGCAGATATTTAATATCTGAGTTCGTTCTCTGGGGAAGTCCTTTGCAGACAGAGGCGGTGGCAAATGAGGTCTTTCTGACGATTCAATTGCGGCCGCATCATCATGTTGAAAGAGTGACCACGATGCTTTGATGATCGCTTCCAAGTCCGAAATCTATCCTACGGTTGTTATCTGCTTGGTTTGAGCACAAGATTCCTTCTGGGTAGCACGTAGGTTTTGGCTGCCCTGCCACATCTCCAAACCGTCGTGGACCTTGGACATTCTATTCAATTGTATTTTCTTCGCCGCTTTCTTGATTTTAGTGTCGTTTTCTGTGTTCGTTGTATCACATTCTGGGTCAGCACCGGCCAAAATCCCGTTATTGGCTCGAGCAAACTGCCTTACAACCACTCTCTGACAAAGGGTCTCGCCTGTGGTCATTGACAGCCTCCGGCCGATCACATCTCAGCGTAGGGAGAAACAGGCCTCTACTCCGACACAATGTGGTTTGATCGAGAAAATGACGTGCGTGACTTACCAGAGATGGGCATACATTGAGTGAATTCCCTCCTGTTGACACCACCAGTCAGTTATATCCGGTAACCAACATGTACTGCCAATCTCCATTGGGACGGAGTGGTAATGATTGAGGTTTGGACTAATTTGCACCCAGGTCTTCGGTGCTTCAGGCGGCAAATTCAAATAGAGCATGGCAGGGGTCAAATGGCATACTGTGCGATCGCTTCGTCCGGGTGTCATCTCAGACACATTGTTAGGCATTATGTAATCTTAATCATCACTGGACAAATCATGTTGATCAAACGATGATTGTCAGGATCCAGAAGCCGTTGCAGAGGGGACGAGATTGCTGCTCGGTAAGCTTTCATATGTATTGACCAGCACCCTTCAATGTTTTCGCACCGTATTCATTCTCCACGTACTTCAGAAACGCCTCTTCATATTGGGTAGTCTAGGATGTCTCGCCCTCAGGATGAATATCCATTCCATTGTCCCACATTTTGAACAATTGCAACTTCTGGAAAGGATCGAGGATATGTGCAGAAATGAGAAGCATGGCAGTTGTTGGAGTCACTTCGGTGAAGTATTTCAAAGCTTCTGTCGTGCTAACGTCACAACAAAGAACAAGTCTTCCTTCCGCTGAGGTGTCTCCTTCGCCAAAGGTCACATCATGCCATCCATAAGATTGAACATGTCATGATACACTTTGCTAACGTGATGTAATGTGATGGTATGGCTCTTCGACATCCACAGGGTCCAATATCGAAATGGCCTCAATACTTCCATGACATACTTTACAATGGTCGATTCATCTTCAGTTGTTAAAAGTGGCCGGTGATCACTGTATTCTGGATTTTGGAGCGACTCAGGTGTGAATTCCTGTGATCGGTTGGGGCGCTCAAGCAACTCCAGTGTAGAGTTCCAACATGTCTTCACATCCATAATCAGATGTACCGTGATGCAGACTGTGGATTTTTGACAGTCAATGAACTCGTTTTGACGACCAGGTATCAGTGTAATCAATACAGCAAGTATTCTCTGCCATATGAAGGTCAATTTTAGGACTTTCAAAATATCATGAAATCCGTACTTTCTCAATTATCATTGCTAAACCTGGTTTCATGGCCGACACAATATTGATTCTAGCGTCGCCATCTTTTCGAAGTCTTTGACTCTTCCCAATGTCTATGCTTTCATTCTCTCCAAATTGCTGATCATGCTGATGGGCTTCCCAAGACTTGGTGTGGCCTTTTACTCCGAGACTGTTCATGAATGTACCTAAAGCCAGCTGTATGATGTGCGCCATGCATGGTATGTGGTTCCTCAATGCAGGCCACTCGAGTCTAGAGGCCTCAAGTGTTGATTGCAGCTAGCATGTCATCGAGTAATTTGAGAAGGCATTATCGGTCGAAATACCAAGCAAACGGCCGTTGGTAAGCTCAAAACGATCAAGCAGGTCCTTCCAATGTACGGCTGACCTAGCTCCAGTATGTTGGCCCGTGACCAAGTATTGTTAATTAGGTTTCGAAACAGGAAATGAACAGGCGATCAACCTCATCAAAAGTGAGTTGAACATCGCGCAATGGCGAATTTCGATCCATATAGTAAGCAATGACTGACGTTATGGCTAGTTCGTTCATTGATGTGCATCAGTCCAAAGCTAAACTAACATTATTTCCTGACCGCAATTGCATCTTAATTGCATGTATGGTCAGTGCATACTTCCTCTGGCAAATGTTTCTAAGGCTCATGGCAGACAGCTGCACTAAGTCATTGCGTAATGACTTATACGACCGTCTTAGCTCTAGATTCGATATAGCGTTCCATGGAATATGAGCCGAAACAAATACTAACATGAGGAAGGGATTCCACGTGTCTTGGTGAAATTTGGAAGTGTCAACGTCCTTAGCTGCCCGTTTGGAACATTTGGTCTGTCATTTCAGTCAATATGGATCAACCCATTTGTCAAATCTGATCTTCCTCTGCGAACTGTCTAGTGTGATTCCTCGACTTCCATGCCTCTTCAGGATGGCCAAAGCTGTTTCATCAACCATTGAACTAGTCAATTCAGTTACCTCTGACTCTGTCAATTTGATTAACTTTGTGATGTGAGCTTTTGCCAGTAAGTGTTTCCCCATGGACCTGGTCCCATGTTCTGATGGATGGCGAACAACTTGATGGAATACATATGATGCCAGGGCTGCCAGTATCCTCAATTCCGCAGTGTAAATAGAATCCCCACGAAGGCGTATATCTAGAATTATTCCAAGCAATAGGCCGCCCCGAGCCTACATTCATTGAAGCCCACCAAGAATCGAAGATGATTTGCAAAGTAAGGTCGCTCAAATCCCGAATGAATACACATCCATCTTTGGAAGAGACCATAAACTTGAGTAATGTGGTGTTCAAAGAGTTCGAATCCGACATGGCGGTAGGAATAAGAAAGCTGTGTAATCTGACTCGAAAGACTGCCGAACTAATGATACAGCAACGCACACTGCGTGTTCTCAAATATTGACTCTACAGGTACAAGGGAAAAATCTCAGATCTGTGAGATATTGCATGCATATTTGTGATGTTGTATACAAGGACACATTGAAAAGACTGACCGCGTAAGATCCAATTCAGTAACAATGCGATGCAGTTCATTGCTGTGGAGCTTACTGATCCAGCACAAAAATTGCTGAAACTCCATGGGCGCTCAATTGTAGGAGGGGGATGCAGTATCATCACTAGCATTGTTGCCAGCAAAGGTAGCTGATAAGTTGATTATACGATAACGTCGTTCCATATCCCACGGATTATCCAAGATCCATGACTAAAAATCATTGACGCTCGGTTGACGGTTATTTTTTGGACCTGGTAGCTGTATCGTCAATACAATTGTAGCCCATAGAGGCGGCCAATGCATCGATTCTGGGTCAACAGCGATGCACAGCGCTTTGAGTGTCCATGATGCAAGACCAAAAAATGGTGACGCTCGGTTGACGTTCACTTTTAGGAGGTGATTGCGATATCGTCACTAGCATTGTTGCCCACAAATGGCAGTCAATGAGTTGATTATGGGTTACCGCCATTCCGTAGCCCTTAGATTTTCCAAGATACCAGGCCAAAAATAGTTCATGCTCCTTTGATGCACATTGTGAGGAGGTGCTAGCGATATCATCAGTGGGATTTGTGCCCATAAAGGCAACTGATGAGTAGATTATGGGTTGACACTGTTCTGTAGCTCTTAGATTGTCCAAGATGCAAAACCAGAAATCATTGATGCTCCGTTGACGCTCAATTTTAGGAGGTGGTAGTGATATCATCACTAGCATTGTTGCCCATAAAGGCGGCTGATACATTCATTATGGGTTAACGCCTATGTACAGCGCTTTGAGTGTACATGATGCAAGACCAAAAATCGTTGACGCTCTATTGATGCTCATTTTTGGGAGGTGGTACCGATATCGTCCGTCGCATTTTTGCCCACAGAGGCGGCTGAGACTATGAGTATTGGTTGATGTGGTTGCATAGTCCTTGGTTTTTCGAAGAAGTATGAACAGAAATCATTCACGCTTCATTGACGCCCATATTTGGATGGTAGCGATATCATCACTAACATTTTTACCAATAGAGGCGGCGAATGCATTGATTATGAATTCACGCCGATGCACAGTGCATTGAGTGTCCGTGATGAAAGTCCAGAAATCATTGATGATCAATTGAGAATCATTTTTAAGAGGTGGTAGCAGTATCGTTGCAGGAATTTTTACCCATAAAGGCGGCCAACACTTCCATTATAGCTTGATATCGTCGCACAGCTGTTTGATTATCCAAGATGCAAGAACGAAAATCATTGACGCTCCATCTACTCTCATCTTTAGGCGATGGTAGCGATGTCAACACTAGCGTTTTTGGTCCTAAAGGCGGCCAATACTTTGATTATGTGTCACAGCAACCATGTCGTTGTTTGATTATGAGACTCCCAACACAAAAAATCATTGACGGGTCGTTGACACTCATTCCTAGGATGGCTCAACGAGTGTGTCACTATCATTTTCACCTACTAAAACAGCCAATATAATTACTTTGAAAGGATGTGACTATGCAGCCATTTGTTAGCCCAGAATGAAAGACCAAAAATTGTTGACGCTTCGTTCATGGTCAACATAATGACATACTAACAGTCAGTGCATGCTCCACACTTGTATGTCAAAATGCATACAGTCGTTATTGGCAGCCAATAAATTGTTTCTATGTATACACATTTGCATCCAAAGCTTCCATGCCTCTCAATTACTGATTCACCAGTAGTCACATTATCTGAGTGATGAATCACGTTGGCCTATCACATTCCAGTGCTTTCGACCGGCAACTGACCGCATATAAATCTGTACACTCGTTTTTAATGTATTTAGCCCGACTTCTTCGCTTTTTCTCATCCCGCTCATTCTCCGCGATGTCCGTAATCTAATATAAGCAAAGTTCAAAATCTCGAACATGTGCACCAGGTCTGTGAACAGAGTTATGGAGTTGTATGCATAATCGTTTGCAGCATGACGGTCGTCATTCATCCCGCTTCGTGTTTCGCTTTGACCTCTTCATCCATGACTCGGATGACATCAATGACTTATATATTGTAAGTGAGTTTCAGCTGTAATTCAGTATCAATTGTCTAACTTGACAGTACCGGGCAGGATGATATCATGTTCATTGATCATCAGTCCATGAGATTGGAAGTCTAGAACATTAGAATACACTATCCGACCCTTGAACATGCATAGACGAATTATCATATCTCACAATTTGTTCACTGAAATCCAGTGAAAGAGGACATGTAGCAAAATAGGTACACATATTGCGTTTCAAATTGATACATCATCACAAATACCAATTTGGCGATTCATTCCTCCGGCGACGCAGGAGCCATCACCATGTCTTCGGCGGAATTCGATTTGTATATTGTAATTAGCCTGGGATGCGTTATGCAGATGTTAAAGTGCACGGGTTCAACATGTTTTGATTTTTGAAGCTGTGACCAATCAGGCATTGGGGCGGGTGGGAGGGATGGAATGCGTTTGTGTGTCTGCGGTTTGTACAAACCTAGGCTCATATGACTACTCCCTGGTCGAGAAGTCACTTGCGGCATGTGTGATTTTCCTGGGACGCTGTCAAGAGTCTCCATACGATTACAACATGTGGTCAGCGCAGATGACACTGTATCATCTGCGGTTTGAGGCTGAACTACAGCCAGAACCTTCAATTTGGTTATCCTGTTCTTCTCATCCCTTTTACGAAAGTAGTCTGCCCTGTCTCCCCAGCCTGGTAGCGTCAATACATCAAGTTTGATCTGCTTCTGCCAAAAATGCTCCATGCGATACTGTACTGTTTCAGAGATTTTGCCCATCACCCAGCCGGGTTCCTCATCTTCCCTAATCTTGCCCCCCGCAAGATCATCTTCATCATCATCCTCGTCTTCCCGATCCTCCCCATCATCGGAACTTGCAACATCGCTCAGACTATCTCCGATGGCGTTGAACATCTGCTCCAATCATGTTTCAGGCTTGGTGGTTGTCAATCCCACCTGTTGAGCATTTCGCATATCATCCTGCTCCTGCTCAATTGCTGTCTCTGCGTCTTCAACTTGCTTTGTTGCCACAGCGGTCTCTCTTTCCACATAATCCTCGATCCATTTCTCCTTCTGTTTGTGGCTTCAGAAGGGAGTTTCTCGGCGTATCCCTACTCTAAGCGTCTTCTTGGATCGGAAGCTACGCAATGCTCCAAGGGCTCGGACCTGTTGTGCCTCCGAGCCACTCTTGCCTTCATTCGCTTGTTGACGTCATGGTGTGGAGCGCTATGTTGATGTGCCGTATTGGCCTGCCGGTAGTGGCGAAAGGTTCATTTTCGCAGCATTGACAGTTGTATTCTGTGTTGACTTTGTTGATGGACAAGATGTAAGATGTTGCACCGTATGGATTACATAGAGGCAGGCTACGTCTTTTATGTCGAGGTTGGTACCCTTAATCGACTTGAACAAAGCACAATCTGCGTTTTGACCATCACTACATTGGAAATAGCAATGCTAACCGTACATCATAACATGACGTTGAGCATCAATTTCATGTCTGATCGCAAGGATGTCTTGAGACAAACATCAGCAGACTTTCTTTCCATCGAGGGATTCACCATATGTATCCGACAAACAGGAGATTTCGGCGGATGTTAACCGTGATTGATCCTCATCAACAAACACACAACATCGGACCAACTTGGTGCAAATTGGAGGACGGTTGGCAACCCAAGCAACCGGCAGCTATGCACCACAGGATTCATCTTGTGTAGAACGAGCAAGTTGGCTGTTACGCATGCCATTTTGACTTGAACCTAACTATATATTCCCCAGGACTTCCCACTTCTGTTCATGATCTACTTTCTCAGGACATCCCACTTCGCTTCGTTATCATCATCTCTTCACTTCCACAGCAGCAAACCATGCCTCCACAAACACCTCAGCAAGGTGAGAGTGGAGGAGAATCGAGCAGAACGACTGGCGCTTCATCCGATACGCCACCCACTGAGACCCAAATTCCACCCAGATGCCACTTAGTTCACTGCAATGATGCAAATGTGGCCACCCAAGATATGACAGTGGACGCACAGTGAAAAATTGTCTGTAGATCTGGAAGCAGCTAGAATAGGAAGCAGCATGCAATGGGATGCAAGTGTAGTCGTATCGAGGTAGTCGGCCGCAAACTGATGATATAACATCCAGCTGATGTACGTAGAGAGCAGCGTAACCAATTCATAGCCACCCATAATGTGGAACCTCTATGGTCAACCAAGAAATTCGTCCACACAATCCGCGAAATCAAGCGTCATGATGTTGACAGCCTTGGGATTTTCTCAGACAAATTTGGTGATACGAATCCCGGAGAGCAGACCAAACAGGCTTTAACCACCTTAGAGGATTCTACTGAAGCATATATGGTGGAGGTAATAGCCGAATCTAATATGTAGATGCAGCAACTCACCTCTAGTTGGTTTTCAACATGTCTGCAACTATGGCAAGGCAAGGAGGTCAGGTACGAGTAGAACAGTCTGACATGCGCCTGGCCTTGAAAATGGCCAAAATGGCCAGAGGAGGGTTTTCGCGCGCCGCAATAGAGGAGACTCATTTCCAAATCAAGAATGCTCGGGCCAAAGTCCGACAAGAGAAGAAGCGGGGAGATGAGTTTCCTTGGTATAACACTGTGAGAGGTGTGATGGAAAGACACTCAGCTACGCTTCAGGAAAATCAGACCGACAGCTGCCTTCCTTGCCATAATGGCACAGCACAGAATCCCCAGACACGCTGGAGATGGAAAGGCACGGGTGCACCTCCACCAGAGCAACTCAGAGAGCCGACACCACAACCGACGCCACATCCACCCAAAATGCCACCTGTTCCACCCGGTGAGAATGAGGCACCTCAGGTATCAGAAGCCGAAGGTGTGCGACCCGGATATGTGTATATACATACTCCGTTTCGCAGTGCTCAATTGTGCAATCTTGATGCATATGCAAAAGATCGCAAGCGTGATGAAGATTTTAATCCAGATTTGCTGACCGATGATGGAACATCCACTGGTTAGTCCACTATCTGCTGCGTTGAAATCCAGCTGACATCAATTTTTCAGATGACAGCAGCCTATTGAGCGAACCCGACAGTGAAGATGAGCATTGATCGAATGGAACAGGATTTTTGAGTTGATTATTATCTACAATTTGCCGACACTTTAAAGTGTATTTTAAAGGATATATTTATATGTATTATTAAAGAACAATGTATTGATAAAGGAGAAAGTACATGCAGACGGTACAAAGGCTGCCAAAACACCATTGATGATATATCAGGCCAAATTCAGTGATACTATATTATGGTTATGCCCAGGGCAAAATGAGTGTCAATGGAGCGTCAACGCTTGGTGGTCTTGAATCATTGGTAATCTGCGTGGCGATCGGTTGCGGCCATTCCACAATGTGGCACTGGCTGGCTTGTTAGGCAAAAGAGAGAGCCACACGCTCCCTGCCCCATTCTGGAAATGAGCGTCAACGGAGTGTCAACAATTTTTGGTCTTGTAAGTCAGGTAATTCAGAAGCGATTTGGTTGTTACTATGAATTATGAATGTATTGGCCGCCATTATTGGGAAAAAAACATAGAGCCACGTTCCCTGCGGCATGATGAAAAAGGGCGTCAACAGAGCATCAACGATGTTTGGCCTTTCAACATGGGTAATCAAAGCGCGATGCATCGGTTATTGTGTATATATGATGTTCCGACTGTTTGCCTAGGCTAAAATGGTCATGAACTCTTCGTTGCATCATTGTAAATGAAAATAGTTGTTGCTGTCCAGGAGGCTGTCGCAGAACTCTCACTTGCTTGTCCGCCTACGGAGGATGCCAATTCCTACTTAATAGAGGTTTGCAATCATGCTCCACTTAGATTAACCAAGATGCGAGACCTTAAATGGTTGATGCTCATTTGACATTCATTTTCACGATGGGGCAGGGAGCGTGTCGCTTCCGCTTTTGCCTATAAAGGAGGCCAATACCTCAGTTATGACTATCTGCATCCAATGCCCGCTCAGATTACCCAGGATGCATGACCTAAAATCATTGACATACCATTGATGCTCATTTCCAGGATGGTGCAAGTAGCGTTTATCTACATTTTTTGATCACAAAGGCGGCCAGTACATCCAAAAAGAACAACAATGTACCATCGTTAATATTTTACGATTTACAGTACAATATCTGAATGCAACCATACATAGTACAACCCAAAATGCACAACTGGAGACTGGACCCAACGGGTCTGGCCAAACCCGGCGAAACCTGTGCGTTGACAGGTACAAGGCCGGGTTTGGACAGCCAAGGAGCAGCGGGTTGGGGATTTGGATGGGTCTTGAACCGAACCGAACCATTTCTCTGGTCCAAACCCGTACCTCTGGCTGGTCACCCACACCGGTTGCTAACACTACCGACAGCACAATCTCAACGATTGTGTGGTTTCTAATGTCCTCACCCTCCTGGACACAGACGTACTAGGAATAGCACTGGAAGTCTCAACTGGTTGAGTACTAGCTACAGTCACACTCTGCCAAATTCCAGTCGCTGCGAGCCATCAGGTTGTCCCTTCTGAAGACACCCCAGCGCTGCTGTATGCCACGCTGGAAATTCCTATCAGTAGAGCCAAAAATCCAATCAACTGAAAAATCAATAATATGATTACAGCCTTTGCAACATGGACATTCCAGATAAGCAATGGGAATGAGCCCATATACCGAGCTTACCAGGCTGCAAGGGTATGTGCCATCCACACTGACCATTCACCTCTGTATATACTAATGAATTTGTCACTTTGGAATGCACTCTCCCGAACCGCTTACTACCAACCGAGACCTCCTTCCTAACACTATCCACAGCAATGATTATGACCCTGCAGTAACTGTGTTCAGCAGGGACACATCTGGATGTTCTGTCCCAATCTGGGCACTGATTAGGTCCAGGCAATAGTCCATCTGAATGTACATAGACAACTAACTGTAGGACAGTGAGGATGAACTGTATGAGAACAATCCCGAACTCACCTGGGAACACAGTTACGGTCAATGCGAGAATATGCTTGGGAAGTAGCCTACCCAGGGCACCAGAGAGTGGGAGTAGCCACCACAAGCGAACCACAGCCACCTCCACCTCAACATGTTACAACATATGGGTTATTTGAGTGGACCCATGCCCAACTGACTGCTTTTCAGTTAGAAATCGTGTGACAGCTGTCCCAAATCGATGGGTATTAATGTGTTCGGTCTGCAGATAATGACGGTAAGGAAGATGGTGATGCATACTGTATTGAGAAATGGAACAATATGGATGAAGAGCAAGAAGAGGGGCAAGGCAAAAGCATTGTGGGAGAAGAAGATGGAAGTACGACAGAAGAGAACAGAGATGCAGGTTGATAGAAGGAAGAGAGAGAGAAAAGGTAAGCACTTGTGCTGACACAGACAGGATATGGTTGTGTAGATGATAAAAGGATGAGAACAGAGAAGGTGGCCAGGGGTGATTACCAACAGGCACATAATGAGGAAGGCATTCAAAAGGTTTCAATGAGTGCTAGTAATCAGATAAATCATACTATCAGGAAGTCTGTATCATTTAGCAAGCAACTGGCCAAAGCTGACAAAATCGAAAACACAACCCCACACACCCCAGAAGCCCGGTGAACACCAGGTGAAAAAGCACTCGCCCAGGATACAGAAAACTATTAAGTTATCAGAAGCAGCCAACTAAGGTATGCAATCCTAGCACTTCGGGCGAGAGATGACGGTGGATTGTCACTTCGACTGCTGCCACCATCTAATCAGGTCTCAGATTCCTTAGCCACATCAGTTGGAGACAGAGCTCCAGCTGCACCAACAACAGTAGGATTTCACCCAATGGCTGCATTCTCTGTCCCACAAGATCACATCGAATACACTCAATTCTGGTATGGCTGGGCCTCCCCAAACACTCTTGGTACAGGACATTGGCATAACCTTCCCAAGCTCATCGATGTTAAATTTGAGATCTGTGTCCTGGGTGTTCAGGTGACCATTGAATTTCACATTGGCTGGACATGCGCCAACAAGTAGATGAAAACTGCAGATTGCAATCAATTGAATTTGAAGACAACAGTGGCAGCATCCAAGCCAGTCACTGGCCATGGTTTCATCATTGCCATGCCTATTTTCTAGCAAAATACTGATCGGATCTTGTGATATTAGACCTCTCCTGGGAACTATACATCCATCAGTGAAAGAGGAACCTAGATGATTCCAGTTGGAAGATCATTATCTCCACTATTGACAGGTCAGAGCGGGCAACATTTGTTGCTAACTTTCCGGAACGCAAAAGAGATAGACTTGCCAGCAGCTCGGGAATCCTACAAACAAAGTTGAGGTAATGCCGACTTGGAGGGATAGAGACAAGTACCACAAAGGAAAATGATTCAAGTTTTCTGCAATAACAGGGGGCAACCAAAAGGACCAAAGAGTAAAGAAGGAAAAGAGAAGAAGTTGATCAATAGAAAGAGGGTATTTGCAGGGAAACTGGAAGGCATATACACCAGGAGAGAGGAGGAATCTTCTAAGGCAGAAGGGAAACAGTCTGGGAGGAAAGGGGTGCTATTGAAGACAGTGAAGAACCAGATGGGAAGAGGCATGAATTGGGAGCATAAGTGGGAAGAGGAGGAAGACATGGTACTCAGAGAGTTAGGAAGGAGGATGTTAAAAGAGCAGTTGTCAATGCGAGATAAGGCTCTGGTGATGGGGATGATGGTTACCTGGAGACATTCCCTGACTTTGACATGGGTTTCAAACATTAGCATCACTCCGGAATGTAGGCAAATATACCTTCTTTCAACCTACTTTACATTGGCAAAGTGCAACTTTGACAACAGAAACTAAGCACGGTGTGTATGCACCTACTAGAAGTGCATTTGACAGAAAGGTGAACTGGTTCCCAAGTCGGAAGAAGGTCCACCAGATGCATGACATGACTGGAGAGACAGAGCCATCACACAGGCTGCATCAATTCCAAGCCCTTGGGAGGAGTGCTGTATTTCCAATGTCCCAGACAGAGAATGAGGTAGCATATTGACACCTGAGAGTTTATGAGAGCTGTGGAACAGGACCAAAATACAGCCTATGCAAAAAATGCCCATCTTTGTATACTATCAAATGAAGATTACATACTCTCCTGGACAAGTTTGCAGTTGGAAGCAATTAGCAACATGTTTGAGCCACGCCATTTCATCCAGTGGGAGTCTGATCACAAGGTCCGAAATGTTCATGTATTCTGCTTACCCACAATGTCATTCCGATGGATAAAGGGATGATAGAAAAGAAACTTTGGCATGTCCTATTCGAGCCCACATGGGGCCCCAGCAGGAATGCTCTCATCTTAGCACCAGAAAAACCATTCACAGTACGACAGCATTGTCACTACCAAGTGCGCGAATCGGCATAAGCTCAAAGAAGCCGGCCCAGCAGCTACCATCCATGAGTATTCTCAGGGCTTCCCCACACTGTGCACTTCATGAGTAATTGACTGCAACTCTGGGTATGACCAAAAGGTGTTGCACCAGGAGAACTGGGACTATTGGGCCTTTCTGACTACTGCAGATGTGTATTGGCCAATCAGAGTGCGTCAGCAAGCTACCAATTCAGGGTCACCGTGTGTCTGAATATGCCGGAAAATTGTATCAACCTAGAGTGGGTCAATTCAATGCAATATTGGTTGAACAATGTTGACATGTAAGGTCTAAAGAGTCGATATGGGAACAATTCTGTAGAAGTGCTTCAAGCAGTTCAGCATTTTGGACTGCAATATATTCAAATACTACATCACGTACTTGCCGATGTGGAGGGAGCTGGAGCCAGCATATCTGGAGAGAAATTTGACTTGTACGGGAAGGAACTACACATAGTTGCGATTGCCCGCAGGGATGCGGGGCGGAGGCCAGAATTGTCAAAGAGGGACAAGTTGTGGGATTCAGGATGGGGTGAGAACCATACCAGCCCAAACCGTCAACTCGGGTACTGTTTAATGGAAATCTCCCAACCTGTCTGAATTGGGCAGGTTGTCAGTGGGTCGCCAAGTCGGTCCATCTATTGATGAATATAAAGGTCTTGATTTTGCAGATTGATAATAGTGTCTTATCAAAATCGTGTATTCAACCGCCAATGATGTGTTTTTGGATGTTTTGCAGTGTACGATATCGAATATTGTGGAATCCACATTTTTCGTTTGATAGATTGTATTTTTGCCTATCAAGGTGGTCAATAGTTCTGTTATATGCTCGACTAACAGTGCGATGCCTTGATTACCAAATATGCAAGACCAAACATTGTTGAGGCTCGGTTGCCGCTCATTTTCAAGATACAGCAGGGATTGTGTCGCTGTTGTTTTTGCCCCTGAAGGCTGCCAATATCACATCAATGGATGTCTGGAACCAATCAGAACGTAGATCAGCCAAGATGCAAATCTAAACATCATTAACGCTCCATTAACGCTCATTCTCAGAATGGGGCAGAAACTATGTTGCTGTCTCTTTTGCATATACACGCTGCCAATACATTGGTTATGCCTAACAGCGACCAAATCACTATTCAATTACCATACTTACAAGACCAAAAATCGTTGATGCTCCGTGGACGCTTATTCTCAGACTTGGGCAGTGACTATGTTGCTGTATCTTTTGCTTATAAAAGATGCCAATACATCAGTGATGCCTAACAGCGACCAAGTCACATTTCGATAATCATACTTACAAGACCAACAATCGTTGACGCTCTGTTGGCACTCATCTTCATATATCATCCATTCAACATCTGCTGCCATTGATAATTGTTTTCATAATGTTTTGATCCTGTTGGTTGCCTGTCTGACAGATGGAGACTCGGCCTTGTGGCAAACCTGAGCCCAGTAATATTCTTGCACAATTTGCTCTCATACTAGTAAAATTTATATATCTTGACAAAAGAATCATTGTGCCCGGTATGCATCTGTTTATCAACCGATAGTCACAAGTGACTGCTCACCGTTTGCCCATAATATATCTCTAGATGAAACTCTCGGTCGAGCTACGTAAATGAGCTGGTGAAACATATTGACGCATTCTTTCCTACTTTGTCTTGATTCCTGTATTCCTCCTCATTTCCTTTGCTTTGACCGTCAACAACACCGTTTCAGCCAGTCCCTTTGACTTCTGTGTTGGCTGACACAATCCGGGAATGTTTGGTGAGGCACTCACATCCCGCTGCTCTGCACCTTCCCTATCATCGATGCCATTGTCGCGCTCTATATCAGATTCAATGTCTGCCATGCGATCGACTTCACGGTCATTTGGATCATCCATGTCCTTATTCGAGTTTGGCCAATTTTCAGTGTCCAACTTGCATTCGGGTGCGCTATTCTCATTACTTTTGACTGGATGATGGTAGATTCTTCTGATTCGGTGGACATTTAATATTTGAGTTTGTCCTGCAGGGATGTCCATTGCAGACAAACCTGCTGAAAACGGTGATCTTTCCGACGATTTAAATCCCGCCACACCATCATGTTGAACGAGTGACCAGGATGCTTTCACAATCTGTTCTGTATCCGAAATGTATTTTATCGCTGTCATTTGCTTGATGTGAACGAGAGATTCTCTGGGTGTAGCAGGTGGGTTTTGGCGGCTCTGCCACATCTCCAAAATGTCGCAGACCTTGCCCATTCTGTGCAATGTTCTTTCCTCTGCCTCTCTATTCAGTTCCTAGTCATTTTCTGTGGTCATTGTATCCAATGCTGGGTCATCGCCTGCCAGTATCTCATTATTGGCTCGAGCAAATTGCTTTACAATGTCATTTTCCCGATGGGACAAGCCCGTGGTTTTTGACTGCCTCCAGCCAATAACATCTCGCCCAAGGGAGGCACTGGCCTCCACTCCAACACCATGTGGTAAGAATGAGAATATGTCTCTTGCTACATTGGAGATACTGGCGTACATTCAGTGCATTTCCTCTTGTTGTCGCCACCAGTCGGTGATATATGGTATGCAAAATGTACTGCTAATCTCCATTGAGTTGGAGTGGTAATCATTGGGATTTGGAATGATTTCCCCCCCGTTCTTTGGTGATTCAGGCTGTGAGTTCAAATAGAGCTTGGCGGTGGTCAGTAAGTGTGCTGTGCGATCGCTTCGTCCACGTGTCGTTTCAGCCACATTGTTAGCCATCAAGCATTCTTCATCATCTCTGGACAATTCATAGGGATCAATGGAAGAGTGACCGGATCCTATAGTCATTGGAGAGGGGAACAGATTTTTGCTCGGTATGCTTTCAGGTTTAATACCGGGCACATCTCTATGTTTGGGACAGTCTTTATTCTCCACCTAGTTCAGAAATGCCTCTTAGTGCTGGGTTGTATACGAAGTCTCGTCCTCACAAATAATATCCATTCCCTGTCCCACATCCTGAACGATTGCAACTTGCCAAAAAAATCGAAGATATGTGCTGAACTGAGAAGCATACCCATTGTTGGAGTAACATCAGCATATTATTTGGACAGCTTCTATCATGCTAACCTCACCCGCGAAGTACAAGTCTTGCTTCCATGGAGTCTTCTTCTTGGCTAAAGCTTGCATATCTCCATCCATATGGTCAAACATGTCATTGTAGACAGTGATAACGTGATGCAATGTGAGTGTATGTCTCCTCGACATCCACATGGTCCAGTTTCACAATGGCCTCATAACTTCCAGGACCTACTTGACGATGGTCTATTCATCCTGTGTTGGTAAGAGTGACCGGAAGTCACTGTATATTGGATTCTAGTGCCTCTCGCAGATGAATTCTCACGATCAGTAGGCTCTCCAGAACATCTCCAGTGTCGAGTTTCATCGTGACTGCACATGCAGGAAAAGTAGTCCAGCGATGTGGACTTCGGCTTTTTGACAGTCAATGCACTCATTTCGATGGCCAGGCGTCAGCTTGATCAATACAGCAAACATCGTCTGGAATATGAAGGTTAGTTCCAGGAGCTTCGAAATATCTTGAAATACATACATTCTCAATTATCTTGGCTGAACCAGGTCTCAGGGCCGACACCTTGTTGATTCGAGCATTGCCCTCTTTTCGATGTCGTTGACTCATCCCACTGTCTATGCTTTCATTCTCTCCAAATTGCTGATTGCGCTCCTGAGCTTTCCAAGCCTTGGTGCAGCACTTTACACCAAGGCTGCTCATGCATGTACCTAAAGCCAGCTGTATGATGTGCACCATGCATGGCATGTGATTCCTCAATGCAGGCCACTCGATTCCGGAGGCCTCAAGGGTTCAATGCACCTAACTAGTCATCAAGTGATTGCGGGAAGCATTATCTGTCGTATATCCAAGCAAATGGCAGTCGGTCATCTGGAAACAATGAACATCCTTCAAATGTATGGCTCGCCTTGCTTCAATATGTTGGTCGTTGATCTGTCATCCTTAATCAGTTTCCGAAAAATAACAAGAACGGACAATTAACCTCATTGGACGTGAGTTGTACTTGTCCCGATGCCCGATTGCACTCCATATAGTAACCTATGATCGACATTATATCTAGTTCGATGGTTGATGTCCACCTGTTCAATGCTAAACTAACTTTATTTTGGGAAGGCAATTGCTTCAAAATTGCATCCATGGTCAATGAGTATTCTCTCCGCCAAATATTGCTGTAGGCGGTTGCGGAGGGCAGCACTAGGTCACATCATAATGGTTTATAAGACCGTTGTATCTCGAGATTGGATATATTGTTCCATGGTATATGAGCCGAAACAAATCCTAACATGAGGAAGCAATTCCACATGTCTTGATCAAATTAGGAAGTTTCATAGTCCTTTGCTGACAGTTTGGTGCATTTTGTCTGTCAATTGAGTTAATATGGATCAAACCTGGATGTCCAATATGAATTTCATATGCGAACTTACTATTGTAATTCTTCAACTCCCTTGACATCTCAAGATGGCCAAAGCTGATTCATCGACGTTTGAACAAGTCAATATAGTAACTTTCAACTCTGTTAATTCATGTAACTTTGCGATGTGAGCTTTTGCCCGCAAGTTCTTCCATATTGAGCTGGTCCCATGTTCTGATGGATGATGAATAACTTGATGGTAAATGATACATATGATGCCAGGGCTGCCGGTCTCCTATATTCCATAGTGCAAATAAAATCGGCATGACGGAATGTGTCTAGGAGTATACCAGGCAATAAGACATTCGAGCCTATAGTTGTTGAAGTCCACCATGAATCGATCATGATTTGCAAAGTAAGGTCGTGGATATCACGAATAATGACACTTTCTTTTTTGGTACACATCAAAACCTCTAGCATTGAGTTATTTATAGATGTTCGGTCCAAAATTGTGGTAAGAATTTGACAGCTTTGTATTCCGACATGAAAGGCTGCCAAAAGTTACGTTATCGTAAAGTAGAATGCGGGTTCTTGAATACTGACTCCAGAGCTACAAGCAAAAATAGTCAGATCTGTGACACATTGCATGCACATATGTGAAGTTGTATACAAAGACATATTGACAAGACTGACCACGTCAAACCCAATTTAGGAACAATGCAATGCACTTCATTGCTGTGTATCTGGTTTAGCCACCACAAAAATGTTTGACACTCGGTGGGTGCAAAAGTGTAGCAGGCAGATACAATATCGTAGATAGCTTTTTTGCCGATAAACACAGCAGAAAAGTTGAATGTGGGTTAGCGCCGTTCAATGGCCGTTGGATTATCCAAGATGCAAGACCAATAATTGTTGACGCTCCGTTGAAGCTAATTTTTGGAGGTCGTAGCGATATTGGCACTGGCATTATTGCACATAGAGGCGGCAGATACATTGATTATGGGTCAATGCCGATGCACAGCACTTTGAGTGTCCATGATGCAAGACCAAAAATTGTTGACGCTCCGTTGACGCTCATTTTTGGGAGGTGATAGCACTATCATCTGTAGCATTGTTGCCTCTAACCACGGCCAATACTATGATTATAGGTTAATGACATTCCATCGCCATTAGAGTATCCAAGATGCAGGACCAAGCATCATTGCAGCACCGTTGACGCTCATTTTTAGGAGGTGGTAGCGATATCATCACTAGCATTTTTGCCAGTCAAGGCGGCCGACACATTGATTATGGGTTAATGCCGATGCACTTCGGTTTGAGTATCCCTGATGCAAGACCGGAAATCATGGACGCTCCGTTGACGCTCATTTTTGGGACGTGGTAGCGATATGGTCAGATGCATTTGTGCGCATAAAGAGGGCCAATACTATGATTGTGGGGTGACGCGGTTGCATTGCCCTTCAACTATCCAAGATGCAAGACCAAATATCGTTGACACTTCGTTGCCACTCATTGTTAAGAGGTGGTAGGGATATCGTCAATACCATCCTTCTTCATAAAGGCAGCCAACCCTTCGATTATAGCTCGATGTTATAGCACAGCAGTTTGATTACCCATGAAACAAGAACAAAAGTCGTTGACGCTCTGTTGATGATCATGTTTAGGAGACAGTGGCGCTGTCATCGCTAGCATTTTGGCTTCAAAGGGGGCCCATAGTTTGAGTATGTGTCACAGCGACCATGTCATGTGTTGATTATCAGACTCACAAGACCAAACATCGTTGACACATCATTTACACTCATTTCCAGAATGGGGCAACGAGTGTGTCACTATCGTTTTTACCTATAAAAACGGCGAATACACTCACTTTGAAAGGATGCGACTATGCAGCCCTTTCTTTGACAACAATGTTCACCCAACAATCTCTGCCGCTGCGTTGACGCTCACCTTAATTGCATCCCAACAGTCATTGAATGCTCAACAATTGCATGTAAGAATGTATACAGTCTTTATTGGCAGCCAATGAATCGTTTCTAAGTATGAAAATTTGCATCGAAAAGCTTCCAAGCCTCTCAATTTCTGATCCCCAACTGGACATTTTAAATCAGTGATAAATAATGTTGGCGTATCACGTTACAGCTCTTTCGGCCGGCTTCCGACCCCATGCAGATCTGTACACTAGTTCTGGATATGTTCAGCCCGACATCCTCACCTTTCCTCATCCTGCGCGTCCTCTGCGATTTCCATGACCTACCATACACAATTTTCGAAATCTAGACCATGTGCACCGGGTCTGCGCGGAGAGTTATACATTTGGATTCATGAATGAATGCAGCATGTCGGGCATCATTCATCCTGGTTTGTGTTGTGTTTTAACCGCTTCATATATGACATGTACGACATCACTGAGTTAAATTTTGTTACTGAATTTCATCTCTAATGAAGTTTTAGTTTTCTGACTAAACAGTAACTGCCAAGACAACTTCAAATGCACTGGTCGTCAGTCAATGCGATGAGGACTCTAGAACATTGCCATGGCCCATCCAACCCTCGCACATGCACAGACAAATCACGGTGTGTCACAGTTTGGGCACTCAAATCCTGTTAAAGCTGACACATAGAACGATCGGTATACGTATTACATTTCGAATAGATACATAGTCACAAATACCAATTCGGCTAGTCACGCCTTGGGCGGCGCAGGAGCGGTCAGTATTTCTTAGTCCAAATCCGATTTCTATATGGTAATTACGTTTACATGCTCTATGCAAGGTTGACAGCTTTCCGGTGCAGGAGTCTTCGATTTCCCAATCGTTGACGAATCGGGCACTGCATTGGGCGGGAGAAATGGAATTCCTTTGTGTGTCTGGGGTTTCCATGAACCAAGCCTCATATGACTAATCCCTGCTTGGGAAGTGACTTGCGGCATTTGCGGTTTTCTGGGGACACTATCGAGAGTCTCCATAAGCTCACCAAATGTCGTCGGTGCGAATGAGGTGCATCTTCTTCTGTTTGACGTTGAATGCCAGCCGGAACCTTCAATTCAGTCATGCTGTCCTTCTTATCTCTCTCACGGAAGTAGTCAGCCGCATCTCCCCAGCCTGGTTGAGTCAATTCTCCAAGGTTCATCTGCTTCTGTCAAAAACATTCCATGCGATACCCTACCGGTTTGGAAATTCTGCCCATCACCCAACTGGGTGTGTCACCATCGCTCTGCTTGCCCAGCTCAGGATGTTGATCATCATCATCCTCGTCTTCCCCATTCTCCCCATTGTCGGAACATGCAAGATCGCTCAGATTATTTCCAATGGCATTCAACATCTCCTCAAATGTTGTTTCAGGCTTTGTGGTTGTCAATCCTGCCTTTTCAGCATTTCTCATATCTTCCTGCTCCAGCTCAATCGCTGTCTCTGCATCTTCAACTAGCTTTATTGCCACAGAGGTCTCTATATCCACATAATCCTCGATCCATTTCTCCTTCTCTTCATTGCTTACAAACTGTGTTTCATCTCATTTCCCCGCCGCGAGCTTCTTTTTGGATCGCAAGCAACACAAAGCATCAAGGTATCGGACCCGTTCAGCCTCCAAGCCGTTCTTACGTTCATTTGCTTGATGCTGTCCACCTGTGGATCGCATGGTTGGTTTGCCGTATTTGCCTGCCGGTAGTGGCGAAAGGTTCCTTCTCGGAGCGTTGACTATTATATTGTGTGTTGACTTCGTTGATGGGCCACATGTTGGATGTTGCAAGATATGGACCACATGGAGTCAAGCTGCGTCTTGAAGGTTGAGGTTGGTACCCTTGATCAACTTCAACAAAACAAGAAGGGCATTTTGTCCATCACTACATTGGGAATAGCAATGCAAACTGTACATCATTACATGATATTTAGCATCTGTTTCATATAAGATCCTGCGGATTTCTTGAGAAAAACATCAGAACACATCCTATCCATCCGAGAATACGCTGTGAATATCTCCTAGTCACAACATTTCGGAAGTTGTTCACTGCGATTCATCATTGTAAACACATGCACAACATCAGCCTGACATGGTGCGAATCGCACGATGGTTGGAAACCTGTGCAACCTGCAGCTATACGTAGCAGCATTCATCTTGTGTAGAACATGCAAGTTGGCTGTTACGCATTCCATTTCGACTTGAAGCTGACTATATATTCCTCCGCACTTCCCACTTCTTTTCATTATCATCATCCTCAGGACTTCCCACTTCTTCTCGTTATGATCATCTCTTCACTTCCACACCAGCAAAACATGGCTCCATGGACACCCCACGCAGATGCGAGTGTATCGGAATCGGGCAGAACGATGGGCGCTTCATCCAATATGCCACTCGCTGAGACCCGACTACAAAGCTGGTACCATTTAGTCCACCGCGATGCTGCAAATGCAGCCACTGGAAAAAGACCCTGGACGCACAGTTAAAAATTGTCCGCAAAACAGCAAGTAGCAACAATATGTTGCAGCCTGCTATTAGATGGGAGTATTGTTTCATCGAGGTAGATGGGTGTCAACCAACCATATGACTTACAGCTGGTTTACGTAAAGAGCTGCATAACCAGTTTCTGGCCGCCCATAATGGGAAACCTCCATCATCAACTAAGGCATTTGTCTGCTCAGCCCGTGAAACAAAATATCGTGTTATTGGTAGCTCTGGGATTTTCCCAAATGCATTTAGTGATAAACATCCCTGAGAGTGGATGAAACAGTTGTTGACTACCCTAGAGGATGCTACTGAAAGGTATATGGTAGAGGTAATAGTGGAATCTAATATGTAGATGCAGCAATTAATTTCTTGTAGGTTTTCAGCACGTCTGCAACTATGGCAAGGCAAGGAGGTCGGGTACAGCTAAAACAGTCTGACATGCGCCTTGTATTGAATGTGGCCACAATGGCCAAAGGAGGGTTTTCGCGTGCCGCAATGATTGAAACGCAATACCTGACGAAGACACCTCCCACTGAAGTTTCAGACAAGAAGAAGTGGTGAGTACAGTTTCCGGGGAATTTACAATGTGAATGCTGCAATGGAGAGGCAGCCGGCTATCCTTCAGGAAAATCAAACTGATGGCTGCGGTTGTTGCCAAAATGGCACAGAACAGAATCACTAGACACGCTGGAGGCGCAAAGGCATGGGTGCACCGCCCCCAGGGCGACTCAGAAAACTGACACCAGCACCAATGCAACATCCGCCCGGAACACCACATGTGCTACCCAGTGACAATGAGGGAACGGACGCTTCCGAAATCGAAGGAGTGCCACCAGGATATGTGTATATACATACTTCTCCTGCCAGTGCTCAATTTTTCAATCTTGATGCATATGCCAAGGATTGCAAGCACGATACCGATTTCAATCCAGATTTGCTGACTGATGAAGGAACATCCACTGGTTAGTACACTATCTGCCGCGTGGCCATGCAGCTGACATCCAATTTCGAGATAAGACCAGCCTATTGAGCGAACTGGATTGTGATGATGAGCATTGATGGAATGAACGGGATTTTTGAGTGTATTATTATCTACAATTAGCTGACACTTGAAAGTATATTTTAAAGGATATATTTATATGAATTGTTAAAGAACAATGTAGTGATGAGGGAGAAATTACATGAAGACGGTACAAAGGCTGCCAAACCACCATCAATGGTGGGGACGGATTTGAATGCAGTCATCACGTGGGTTGGTGTAGGGTTGAGCGCGGCGGAGCCGCATCCACTTTAGTTCTTGTGTATGTGTCAATTAGACTTAGAGACAGTTAGTTAGTTTAGGTCAATAGAGAGATTCAGCACAGCGGTCACAACACAACAGGTAATGAGCCCGGGACCTTTGCTGATTTGACGAACTCGACTCGAAATGCGGCATCATCGACATGGCCTCGGAGGAGTACAGATTGACTCCATACTTAAAGAAGATGGCCTAATCGACAGCAATATCGATGGGGAAGTTTGATGGTATGGACTACAAGAGCTGGAGTTTGGAAATCGAAATACTCTTGGAGCAGAAGCAGGTTCTCGGTATCGTCTACAGTACACAGAAATCACCGGATGCAAACATGGCACAGTGTGTAAAGCATGGAAGATGCACCATGGAATCGCACAATCGACCATTCTCCTCACAATGGAGCGGTCATTGCAGCAGCAGTATGGCATTCAGAAGGATGTGAATGCACTGTGGGATCAGTTGAAGGAGGATTACAAATCGAAGATGAAGCTGAATGTTTGCGCTTTGTGAGATGAGATGTCAGCTGGGTGATTGAGCGATTGTGAGAAGGAACAGGAGTATGCATCGAAGATCCACGGGTACGTCAATGACTTCAACCTTTGTGCCGACTCAGACAGTTCGACTGGTAGTGGTGGTACGATGGCGAAGAGCAAGCACACCTATTACCTAATGAAGGGTATACCTAAGGATGATGGTTGGCCATTGTTCACCCAGTTGATGTACGACATGATCGATACACTGGCCGACAAACCGGAGGAGGTTATTATGAAGAGGACAGCCTACAAAGCGCGGCAACTGCAGGAAGTCGACTTGGAAAGCATCGAACTGCTGCCACTGGCTAAGACACGGACAAAGAGCGAGAAATGGAATTCAAAGCAGACTTGGAAGACTCGAAAGACGTGTGATAGCGATAATGAGAGCGATGGTAGTTGTTCGGAGAGTGAGAAGCATCGCCGCAGGCATACTCAGGAATGCTACAGACGTCATAAGTTAGGGCACATTGCATGGGATTGTCCCAGCACTGCACCGGTGGAGAGCTAAGCAGCAACAGAGGGAGCCGCAGTCACAGAGATGAGAACGACATCTATTGAGGACTATTGGATGACAACCACCGGCAGAGAAGCCCCATCGAAGGAAAGCTGGAACTTAGACTGTGCAACCACCGCTCACATTTGCGGAGATCTACAAAGGTTTGAACGGTACACTGAGTATACCAAGAGAGAAGAGCGGGAGATACATGACTTGGCTGGCAGGAAAGCGGGCAAGGCCACCGTGCATGGTGATGTACGACTGATACTTCGGTTACCAGGAGGCCGAAAACATGAGGTTGTTGTGAGAAATGTCTTGCATGTTGAAGGAGCACACAACTTGTTGTTACAATCATGGCTTATTGATCAGGGACTACATATTGTCCCTGTCAATGGCAATGGGATCATGATATACGACAAATCGCCAGCTAAGAGTACTGGTCAAGGTCGAGGAAGTCTTGTGGGTGTGGCATACCAGATTGGAGGGTTATTCCAACTGGATGTGTGGCTGGATGTGAACGTTGCAGGGAAGTGGTATCGAGCAAGAGGATAATTGTTCTGGAGGAGCTGCAGGCACAGTTGATCATTTGAGCGGAGCTTCAGGCAAGCTGTATTTTTGTTTTCTTTGGAGTTTAGCACTGACAGTCGTGATACCGCCCTGGAGGAGTGTCGGGACGGATTTGAGTGTGGTCATCAGGTGGGTTGGTTTTGGGTTGAGCGCCGCAGTGCGGCATGGACATTAGTTCTTGTGTACGTGTCCATTAGACTTAGACACAGTCAGTGAGTTGAGGTCAATAGACAGATTCAGCACAGCAGTCACGACACAACATCAATGATATACTAAGCCAAATCAAACAATATCATCTTGCGGATACGCCCATGGCAAAATGAGGGTCAACTGAGCGTCAACGATTGTTGTTCTTGCATCATTGGTAATCTGCGTGGCGATTGGTTGTGGCCACTCATAAATGCGGTATTGCCTCGCTGTATAGGCAAAACTGTGAGCCACACACTCCCTGCCCTATTCTGAAAATGAGCATCTTCAGAGTGTCAATGGAGGGTCAATGATTTTTGGCCTTTCATCATTGGTAACCAATGCACGAATTGTCGGTTAATGTCTATATAGGATGTTTTTACCATTTTTCTAGGCCAAAACATTCATCGACTCTTAGTTGCAGCATTGTAAATGGAATGAGTTGTTACTGTCCGGGAGGCTGTTGCAGGAATGTCGCTTGCTTATCTACCTACAGTGCCTGCCAATTCCTCCTGAGTAGAGGTCTGCATTCATGCGCCACATAGATTACCCACGAGCGAGACCTTAAATCATTGACCCTCAGTTGACGCTCATTTTCAGGATGTGGCAGGGCGAGTGTCGCTTCCTCGTTTGCCTTTAAAACAGGCCAATGCCTTGGTCATGACTCTCTGCAACCAATCGCCACTCAGATTATCGCAGATGCAAGACCAATAATCGTTGACACTCCATTGACAGACATTTCCAGAATGGGGCATGGAGTGTGTCTCTCCATTTTTTGATCCGAAAGACGGCCAGTACATCTATAAAGAACAGTCACATACCAAGGTTAATATTGTACGATTATCAGTGGGATATCCAAAGGCCACAATAAATAGCAAAACCCGAAATTCAGAACCGGAGATTGGACCCGAAGGGTCCAGCCAAACCTGGCCAAACCCGCGGGTGAACCGGTACCTGTCCGGGTTTGGACTGCAATGAAGCAGAGGATTGGTTCTTTGGACGGGTCTCGAACTGAACCTACACGTTTTTCCAGTCTGAACCCGGACCGCTGGCAGGTATCCCGGACCCATTGCTAACACTCACCAAGTGCATAGTACTCTGTGGGCATTCTAGAAACATTCGAATATGGATCCCCAAGTACACAGTAGTTGTGTGGCCTCTATTCTGGATCTTGTGTAAGTTTATGATGTGTCAAAGGGAGGCTGAAGAACAGACAGCCATGGCAATCATGAATGAAGCTGTGTGCAATGCTCCTGTATTGAAGATGTCAGATGTTAGTAATGCCACCTGTCAACTAGTCATTGGAGTTGACACCAACTGAGAAGAGTGTGGGGAGAAATCTTACAGCTGGATGGTGAAAACCAGGACTGGAACACATGGCGCTGTGAATGCGGGCTTCGGAGCAAAGCTCAAAACCGCTCGGACCTTGGGAATCGTGAGTGCCATGGACTGATGACAGTATACAAGAAATTGCACAACTAGGTTTATAATGTCACATTCCTCATAGAGACAGATGGTAACCCATTAGTCCATCAGCAAAATTTGCCCTCCAACAACCTGCCTGAAGCACTTGATATATACTGGTGAGCATGGATGCGGAATATCAATTGTGATGTGCACAATTTTTGACAGTGGCTGAATGGAGATCACTATGGTCTCTTGCAATGACTGCTATGCAAAGAACAGCCCAAGCCAGAATAGGAGGATGAGCTGCAGGGAAGAATTGACACAAGTTTGTATGGATTTCAGGTTGAAAAAGGGCCAAAAAGACAATGAAAGAACAGAGCATACAAACCATTCCTGGAGTTAAGACTGCCACAGCAATACAGGGAGAAGAAAAGAGTTTTGCGGATATCTGAGGAATCCAAAGTGGCCGGAGGCAAAACCTTCAAAGGAAATGCAGCAATTGTGGCAGGGAGCTATGAAACACTTTGTTTCTGACTGGGAACCCTACCAGATACAGATTTGCAATGAACCGCCAGCAGAGGTATTGGGGAGCAGGGAGCAGAAATGGAAAGAAATGAAAGCTGCAGAAGAAATGAGAGGGCACCATGGTAGTGAAGGAACATAAAGAAACGTAGTTGAGCATTACTGGTGGCCAGAAATGGGCATCGATGCCAAAGGCTTTGTGAAACCAAAAAAGATATGAGAGAGGAGAGTGTCACTCATCGGCAAATCATAACTGTTTGTAACCTATGGCAGCAGTTGGGATTGAACATTTTGTACAAGCCCAAAATGGCAGACAGGTACTACCCACTGGTGATAGCCAAGGATTATACCAGTGGGTGGGCAGTGCCACTACTAGTAAAACGCAGTATATCAGAGAAGGTAGAAGACATTGTTTAAACAGAGGGAATTAAACATTCTAAACCCTGGACCATATTATAGGAGACAGTCTTCCAGAGTGCGAATCCAACACAGACCTCCACCACTGATGTTACAGTATCTAAATGATTTCTATCACCCAATACAATGCCACGATTAATGGAGTAATTGAACCATGAGACAGACTGATCACAGATGCACCGTCAGAACTCACAGTCTGCCCCAATTAACCGACAGATATGGGGATTGACCAGCAGCCAGCAGTATTTTGGGCAGACAGGATTGCCGTCTGACGTACAACCAGATATTGCCCCGTGGACCTGACATTCGTCCAAGTTGCATTACTTCTGATAGATCTCAACAACATAGTATCGCATACTGCCAACTGCATGCAAGAAATCGACGATACAGCATCACTGCTAGTGGCTGGATCAAGACAGTTGCAATGACAGCAAGAAGATGTCAATGCTGCTATACAAAACATAAAGCGGTAGACCGATGCCAACAATCATTACTACAGCCAAGCAGCCAATCTCCAAACTGAAGGCCACCAAGTTGGCAACATGGCTCTCATGTACCAAACCAAGATAGAGCAGTCTCGCAGCACCAAACTGGATGTTAGATATTGAGGACTGTACAGTGCCACCGACACTGCGCAGTGCTTGAGAACTTATTGACTGGCAGAGCAAGATAGTGCAGACCTCATGGGCTGGATAGATTTTGGTTAACTCAAAATGTTCTTCACTCACAATAATGGCACACATGGTACTTGAGATATCGGTATGGGTAACATTGCACAAGAGGAGCAGTCGGAGCAAATCAAGGAATTCATGGTAGAGGTAGTAGCAGGCCAGGAACGTATACAACCATGCTGGACGAATTTGATCAGCTGGAATGACTGACATAAAGTGTGGTAGGTACAGGCAGAGCATGTAGTAGGGGGCAAGAAGCGAGAGGATATATGGAATGCAGTAGATCTTGTGTCAGTGGCCCACCCATCCAAGGTATGATGCGAAAGACAGGAGTGAATATGAGTGGTGAAGAAAGGAGATACATTGAATGTCCATAATAAACAGAGTTGAAGATATCGAAATCATTGGGTTTAGTGTAGTTGCAAGCTCGTGGCGGAAGAGATATTTCATTTGGCTAAGTTGCACCCACATCAGATGGAAAATTCATTCCATTCTCCCCTCACCCATTGAGTAAGCTCAAAATAAAGAAAATCACATCTGTGGCAGGAGTGGGCACAAAATTCACCTCAGCAAACCTGGGTGATGAGTGGGATATGCTCAATCATGGACAACATGCAGGGAAAGAGGAGTGGAAGAAATGAAGAAGTTGTACAGATATATGAGAAGAGCAGACTAGGGAAGTTGGTAGCCACATCAAAACTGGATGATGATCGAGTTGGCATAAAATACCCCTATAGGTATTTTCAGAGCTTCCCCAACTGACATTTCAGAGGAAAGACAGCCACCATAGTATACCGTTCAACTATGTTTCGACAACAATGACAGACCTCAATATGGCCATCTAAGTCATTAGCAATGACCAACTACCAGTATGATGGTGATGTCAAACATCGGCAGTGCAGCAGCACTGGGCAATGCCATGGAGTATGAAGAGTCCTTCACTACAATCATTGCCACTACCAACCTCAATGCCACCACTTCTGCAGCCACTACCACCACAGCCACCACTACCACCGCCACCACCATCACCACAGTCACCACCACTGCAGCCACCTCCACTGCAGTCACCAACAGTGCCGCCACTACCACTCGGGTTAGTACAAATGCCTCCTTCACAGATATCACCACAATAGTTAACGATTCTTCGTCTGAATCCTCTGAATCCCCTTCATCGGAGAACCTGTCCTATCTCAGCAGGGACTTCTTCTGGAATGGCCCTGACCGAACAAAGGACGGTGTTGTGGAGATTGCTGCTCAGGAGCTCACCCCCAAAGGCCAAGCTGACCTCATGCACAAGATCTATGGCTTCTTCAGTGACATTACTGATCCTGCCAATGCTCTTGCCACATGGCTATTAGGCTTTGTGAAGAGATACCTAGATTGGAAGATGTTATAATACAAGTTGATCAGCAACTATCTATGGGCCCTTAATAGCTCCTGTAACATAGTAGAGATGATCAAACAGCATCACTTTGTCCAGAAGAAAAAGTCAAAGGCAACCAAGATGAGGGGAGACCACTCACAGTGCTATCCTGAACTCCACATAATCCTACACTATTTCGAATAATGCAAAATATGACAGTGATTGACCCCTCTCACTAGCCAACATCTACAGATCACAAGTGAATGAATAGATGCACTAATCGAGCATATGGCGACTGCCTCACCATGCAATACAGTAAGTCGAAAACCAACATGCCATATACTTCCGGAAACTTCCAGGTAGCTAAAATGTTTTCAGATAATCCTTGCCCACAGCTGCATGAAGGCATCCGCTCCAAAGCTATGGGCGTGGAATGTTACTGGGGGTTAGTCATTCCACTGAATCATTACCCTGTCATGCATGACTACAATCAAACTAATTGACTTCATACGATCTCACCATCAATACTGTCTCACAGCCATGGAATACCCAGACCATCTACATCCCCCAATAAGTACAAGATACATGCACCACCAACCCCACCAAACATGGAAACGTCAAAGGAAATGGCTACAGATGGCAGTGACAATGGCAAGGAATTTTTCAATCTGGGCGAGGATCGATCTGGGGGTTGAAGCTCGCACCGCCCCCCAAAAACTGGCCAGTATGATCTGTCCAGATCCCACTGGGAGACATGCCAGTACAAGCCCACCAATGCCCGCCAAGACAGATGGCAGTACATTCCTGCCAACCTCCGCCGAAAAGAACGGTATGGGAATTCCACCAGATGCCATCAAACATTTGGCCGGTACTACCCCCAGTAATGTTTACCACTCCCAGGCAGAAGTGTACTCAAAAGCCTCACCCGCAATCCTCTCCCAGCAGTGACAGTCACAGGTCCCATGCTGATTCCAAGAATGCGGCATATGTTAGCTGCTTCTAAGATTTGCTTGGCCTCGACCCAGACTGTGACAGGCAGTTGGACCACGAAATGAGGATGTGGCCCCACCACGAATGACACATGGCGAACCAGCGTACACATCTTCCAACCTGTGATATACGAAGACCCTGCGGTATTTGAAGAATCCATGGCACTGATCACAGCGGCCATGTAGAAGATGTGTAAGGCAATAGTGCAATTTGATCCTCGGCTTGGCAACACCACATCCATTGGAAAAGACCATGTGATTAGGACTTCTGATATGGTGGGTAGCAGGAACAAGCGGGTATACAAGAAGTGAGAGACTATATTGTATTTGTTTCAGTTTATGTCTTTCCATTGGCTTTATCTTATTCTTATATTCTTTCAGGTTTGAGTATAAGGGTATATGGGATGAAAGGGGAGGGGTGTGCTTTGCACCAAAAGCAAGGGAGGAGTTGTGGGAGTGCATTCCATTTCTCACCACCACTGCCACTCTGGTTGGCAAGTGGAACCCAGCAGAGTGCAAATGGAGATACAGGAATATCTGAGATGGACTGAGTGACTGGGTGTATACTTTTGGGAGACCATAGGGTAGATAGTTATCATCTTACCATACAACGCAATACACACTCTGTCTGTCCCAGCTTTTGGTCTTGCTCACTATTTCTGAGGTTGTGTAGATCCATGCATTGTAGGTAGTTCCTTATGGCCTGGTATTCAAGTATATGATGTCCCACTCTTCCTATGCTGCATGTGCCAGCACTAATCTGACTTGCAAATTCTCCTTCAATGCTGCAAGCGGTGCGGCATAGTGTTGTCCATGGGCCATCGGCCGTCTGGCACCTCTCTTGTGCCACAATGATAGCCATATATATGATGTTTGAGGCAATAATTTGATTCAATGCTTGGCTTCACAACATCTTATCCTTTGCAACAGACCATGGGGAATGGCAGGCTGATATGGAGTATAGCAGATACAAGGTGGTGCATACAAAGTGAAAGCCCAAATGTTTCTCCATTTAGTTATTGTTTTTCCTTTGAGGTAACAATCTTCCTGTGGGTGTATGTTATTTGAATGTGCTTTTGAGTTTGAGTATAGGATCATATCGGATGAAGAAAATATGGTGTGCTCTAATCGCAAGGCCAGAGAGGTGTTGTAGTGAGAAAATCCATTTCTCACTGCCACTGCTCTCCATCGCAGGGGAAGTCAGCTGGCAGTGCAGGGACAACCAGCAATAATGGAGGTGGACGGGGTGTTGAGGAGTATATATATATGGAATACCCCAGGGTACATAGACATCATCTTACCATCCAACAAAATACACACTCTAGCTGACCCAGCTCTTGGTTATGCACCCTCTTGCGGAGTTGTCATAGATCCACACAGTCTGTGTGCATCCTGATGGCTGGGCTGCCTATTATATTCTCTCACCCTCTTGCTACACTCCTTGTCACAAATTCCCTTTGCATGCCATGAGTCCTACTGAGGAGTGTTGACAATTGGCTCTGAGCCTTCTACCACTGCCATTTCACCACAGCGTCATGTCGAAGTTACCGCATCAGAACCACCTTGACAGAGTCATTGTGTCAGAGCCACTTTAACCAAGCCTCCTTGACAAAGTACTCTGTTAGTGTAATCTTGCCAAAGCCTGGTTGTTTTTAATTAGCATTAGTTGTCAACAACTGTACATTGTATGTAATGAACATGGTTGAAACAATATCGCGGAATGGTTAAAGTCGACTTTATGGCCCAGTCAGTTGAAAACTCAGTCCATGTCACAGAGTGATTGATATTAACTTTGTGGGGATACTTTGTTACTTGTGCTGAGTTGGCTACTTTGTGTTTGAAGTGTGTAGTATATATGTAGCTCATGAAGTACTTTGATAGCACAATCACAGGCACTAGAATTAATACTTCTGTGCAGCATAGATTTCAGTTCTCTACATACACTGGTTATTCCCTAACTACCCTACAATACATGCTACAACAATCTACTCCTCACATAGCCTGGAGCAGTGGTGTTTGACTGATAATAAGTCAGGTAATGAGATAAACAGCAGGATGGCTACTCATATGCTCAGCTCTTCAGCCATGCCGATCAAATGTATGCCAAGTCACAATCATATTTGAAATCATCAAAGCTTCCCTATTTTGCACTATTACTGTCTGTCATATCTACAAAGTGAAAATAAACTAACAACAAACTTGAGCTTAGAAACTGGATGGCATGGATTTCTGATTGGATATGACAGTTCAATATTAGTATGTAACGGCTGCAACTGTTCAGCAATTCCAAGGCTGACAGATATCTTCCCCAGGGCTAGGTAGCTGCCACTTCGTATAGTCGGCTTGTCGAGAGCCTTAGATATCTAGCAATAATCATACCACACATTTTCACCTACAATCACTCAAATCTATGTTTGCAGCCAAATCCACTGTATTATCATATGTATGTCTATGTAGTCAAGTGGAGGCATACATGCCATTGCACACTACTGCACATTTGTTTTTTTCATATCTTTTTGTCTTCAGGTATTAGTCTCTGCTTGTATTGATTGTAAGGGATATTGGTGTGGATTAACATTGCAGTGTCAGTTCAATATGAATTGAGTGACTACGAAAACAATCATTCATTTTGGCCTTTACTTTAGAGTAATTGCAGTACTATATGCTAGCAGAGCACCTGTTAGTAGCGATTGGCATTGTTATATGATGAAGACAATTGTCCACAGAGCGAGGTAATTGCAATTGCTTTCGATAGCTGCTGAGAGAGGTTGTCAGGTTGTTGTCAAAGTTGTTGTCAGAGGGCTGCTTTCAGAGGGCTGCTGTCAGAGTGGCTGCTGTCAGCAGGCTGCTGTCTGAATTCCTGCTGTCAAAGTGTCTGCTGTCTGAGTGGCTGCGGTCAGAGTAGCCACTATCAGTGTGGATGCAGTCAGAGTGGTAGTCAGACAGGTCACAATTCAATATCAGCGACTAAACTCCTATATCCATCGATACTGGTGATCCATACCACTTGAAATCTTCCAAATATCTAAATCTTGTGATCACTCAACAGTGATCCAATATCCAGCAGAGCAAACCCCAAAACCCAAACAGACTATAATTGGCAAGAGAGCCGTTCCACAAACCAAAACTACTCTAGAAACGCAACAGAACTAATTGCAAACCCAAACAAAGGTCAAATCAGTTAATCCAGCACTGAAACCACCGTCCCATGAACAAATTTGGAAGCAAATAATTCCCGACCGAACTGCAGAACGTATTGAAAGATATCAAACAGGAAACAACCATTCCATTATTATACTGACCATGTACAGCTGACCAAAGTGCCAATAGTCAAATGATTCCAATCAAGTTATCACATACTAGATGAGCTCCATAATCAATATCCTCCCATGCAGCATAGTGTAGGGCTCCTAGCGTGTAAAGAATTAGTCATGGCTTCATCTGCTGGGTGCTTTCAATGAGGCAATAGAGTGTGGTGAGATAAACAAATTGAGTTGTCGGTTGTGTTTGGTATTGGCCAATCCACCAAACTCACAAGCATGCCTGATATTCCATTGAGTATTGTTTACCCTGTTCTACAAAGATGGAATTTGGGCAATTAAAATATCAGTTAAAGCCCATATTGTTTGTCAGATTGGCCAATACAAGGACCTTGCCTGCGCATGGATGATAAATGACTTCTTTACAAAAGCACACACATTTGCACTCATGGAGCTATTAAGCTTTACACAATTGGAGCCTAAAAGGCAGCATTACTGTACATATGTAGAATTGTTGTCATGTAAAGGGTTGATGTCAGAGTTCAACATTAGTGTGAAATGTCAGAGTTGATATTTGTCTGAGTTGCATATCAGAGTTCAAGGTCAGAGGTAGTGTGGGTTACAGAGAGCGGTATTCTGAAGGAGGGCAAACCTGTTTGACAAGCCACGGGGTAAGTGGGCAATATACCCAGAGAAACATTTTCGCTCCATTTTTTTTCACTGCAATAGTATTCAAGATATGTTATTTGACTCACGTCAACTTCGGCACCCAAAATTTCAATTTCTCATCTGCCATACTCTTGTGTGTCTAAAGTACGGCTCTTATGTGTGTCTTCTGAAGGAAATCGTTTCTCTACGCAGATGTAACTATCCTTATCATGAACAGCTGTTCTCTGCAAATGTCAGTAACCCGAGAAGATAATATCCATACATAATTCAACTATAATTCTTCCTGATGCATCACGGCTGGGCCAAGAATGAATCCATCGGAAATATGGCACAAAACCATCAATAATATCCAAAAGGCTTCCTCATGCCCACTATTTTATACTGAAAGGTGGAATCCCCTGATATTCACTCTCTGTGTCCATTGTAGCTTGCTTTGACAAAATGAATGTAGAAATATCAAGCTCCAAAGGACCTTGTGGATGTACCATGTTCGGTTGTTACACACACTGTAAGGATGACCCAAATGGTCCAAGCGGTCTTGGATGGAATGTGGCCCACCATTATTCACCATAGCATTAGTGTGTACAAAACCATCAAAGCTAGCTTTCCAATAGTGTTCTCATAGCAGTGCTATCAGAATTCTGGATTTGATGTTAGCAAGGCGCTTCTCGAATTCCCCACTTCACCGGTTTGGGGAAACATATGAGCAACTCCAGTCATTTTGGTGCAGTGAATTAGTAATCGGCATTAGTGGATATTCTTTCACAGATATGCAACAAGCATGAATGGGAACTGAACGTAGCATGTCGCCAATGATTCCTATCCGCAACCAATTGTCATTAATGTTTACATTGTAGTTGAATGTATTGTGTGGGAGTTGAATGGTTATTTAGGAAAATCACTCCAGGAAATGCTGGATCCAGTGCAGGTTTTCAATGCCATTTACCACTTGGGTTGCCATTACCATCCATGTGTATTACAGCATCTAACTGAGTAGGAAAACTGCCATATGTACATTGTAATCACAGGAGTCCATTTTAAGCAATGTGCCAATAGCCTCCCTAAACTTGCAGATTAGAGTTCAGCTAATTTTTAGCCTGGGGGTCTCACGCAAGATCACCTGATACTGGGTGCAAGAGCGCCAAAATCTAAGATCATCAACCACCTCATAGTTGAATTTCTGGTAGAAAGTCCTAATTGTCGAGATCACAACTATTCTTCATGGCTTCCTAACAGGAGACACATTGTAGGATACTATCTTACCGAAAGAAGTACCATAATAGAGATGTGGAGGTAACTCAGTAAACCTACTCACTACAGCATCCCATTCCACCACCAGGTGTTAAGAGTTAGATTAACTTTATATTGTACTTACTATTGTGATATGTATTCTGGTTATACCATAGAATCAATATTTGGAGGTGGACCTCCACCCACAGCTTTCATAGCTCCCTTTGGATCTATTCAATCCATTCAACTTTAACTTTGTAGATGTTCATATAGATCTTCCATTGTTGGAATCCAGAAGGCAGGTTCTCGAATTTTTTGGTTATAGATATTCACCTGGGAATATATTAAAACAAGTATTGTCACAGTCTGATGATGGTTTGTGTGGCGAACAGTTCACCTCATGAGGAATGCAGAGCCTAATCTTGCCAGTACCTCGGTAGTTAGCCAATGAACCACTGTTCACCAAACCATTCCCGGTTTTTCACATTCAATTCGCTCCAATAATGTCCTGCAGTTGTAGCTGCCTGGGTTTGTAGGGCAGCTTGAAAGTTCTGATTTCCATGGGGATGCCTGGTACAGTCATTGGCTGCTGCAAGTTTTCTCTCTGAAATGAATGGTTATCCATTAGCTTCACTAATCAGTGAGTAACAAGTTGCATCATTCTCATATTCTGCCAGCGACTCTGACTGCAGCTGAGCTGCCAGTAGCTGTGACTACAACACCAACAGCAGATCTGACAGTACCTCTCACGGTAGCTGAGCTCGTTGTTGTTGTTGTTGTTGTGTATACATACTGTACGCACTCGAATTAGGGTGTGACAGGACCAACTACACATACCGCCTCCGGGCGAGCCGCCTAGATGGCCGAGCTCCCCCCCTGCTACCCTTCTTCTCTGGTAACAAATGTAAGCTCAAAGATAGACAAACAGACAGAAAAGAAACGAAAAGATATAAATCCACTGCCGCTGCTCCCTGCACCTGAGTCAACCTCTGTGTCCGCTCCATACCCGACCTCCAATCATTCGGGTGCGAACTTCATTGCTGCAGTAGCCGCAAAGCGGTCAATCACCGCGTGATTGCAGTCTTCCATGGATAACAGCTCAGAGACCTGCATGTGTCGGTATCTGCCGGCTTTCCAGCCTGTCACCTTTTCCACCGCTTTCCACAGGGCTTCCTGCTGGTCTCTCCATGGGCTGCAAAGGCGGAAGAGGTGCTCCAGTGTCTGGGCCGAAGTCCCTGCACACCACCAGCATGTATCGTCCTCTCAGTGGCCGAAGCGTTTCAGGTAGACTCCAGTGGGTGCATGCCCGGACTGTAGTTTGCAGAACCTGGTAGCCAGCAACTTCACGCTTGTCATCAGGACAGGTCTCTTGCTCCCTGTCTTGCCCTTGAGTCTGTAGCAGAAGTGCTTGCTGGACTTGTCGGACTCCCACTTTGCCTTCACTGCTGACCTTTCCTCGGCAATTTCACTAGCGCAATCTGAGGCCGAGGTGTATGGCCGCTCTATAGCCGTGCGTCTGCCTGCGTCTCAGGCGAGGTTTGCCTAGGGGTCTGCTTTTTCATTTCCGGGGATGCCAGAGCGTCCCAGGACCCAGTGAATCTAGGTTGCAATTCCATGGTGGAGGTGAGCCAGCACTCTCCAATTTGTCCGCCTTGCTAATTGCTGCCCCGGGCCTGTCACTAGGTGTGTTGTTCATTGGATTGTGGCATGTGAGTCACTGACGACTGCAACGGTTTTCAGTCTGTGCATTTGCAATCTCTGTCCTCTGTTGACCATCTCCCCGAGCGCAAGTCCAATCGCCCACAGCTCGGCATCATAAACCTCCATACACCCAGTGCCCAGGTGACTGCAGTGGGTACTCGATTCATAACTGTGCTTGCAAACTGCTGCTGCTCTGACTCGGCCGTTGTCAGAGTGTGATCCGTCTGTCGACCACATCCAGACTCCTGCCTGGACTTTCGCTTCCTTCTCTCTTGCCCAGCATTGCGCGGCTCTGTTGGCGGTGCTTTTGTCATCCAGTAGAATGATTTTAACCACTGGTTTGTCGCCTGGGGCCGGCCAGCTCAGTCCTTTGGTTGTCCGGCCGTGCTTGTGTTCTCTCTCGACTACTCAGCATATTGGTGCGCAGGACGAAGCGTCTTCATGCAGCTCCTTCAGTGTGCTGCTGCATGCATTTGCTAGTCACACTGCGATTCGTGGTTGTCTAGAGTGTAAGATTGCAGGCGCGGGTGTGAGTCCTGAATCGCTCATTAATGCGCCCCTTTGGGTTGTGGGCAGGGCCCCCAGTACGGACCTCGCTTGTCGATCTCGGAGACGTTGGAGGTCCTCTCGCATGCCTACTTCGTTGGGATCCAAACAGAGTCTGCTCCCATATAGTGCAACCGCGTGGACGCAGGCTACTTGGACGGCCGTCACGCTCTCTGGTACTACCCCGTATGTTTTTGTAAGGGTTCGGAGTCTCGCTTCTGCTGCCCTGGCTTCCTTCATACATCGGTTGTGGTGCTCCATCAACGTCAGGTGTGCATCAATCCAGACACCCAGCCAGTGCGTCGCTGGTTTGTTGAACCTTATGAACCTGTTCCCGACATTCATCTTTGCAGGCGGCTTTGGCTCGAGATGTTTCTTGTGGCCATGTCTGGGCGCGAACAGCGCTGTGTGTATTTCTGCTGTATCGAACTGTAGCCGTCGTCTACTCTCCCACTCGATGCTCTTCACTGCGCATCTCTGGAGGATCGTGAGGACCTGAATGACATCACTTCCAATCACCACCCTGTCGAGATCAGCCCCAAATGACGGCCCTTCTGCTGAGACTTACTCTTCGACACGTTTGATCAGGTCTGAGGTGTAAATTGCGAAGAGAATCGATGACATGGGAGAACCCTGCAGGACCCCTGCTTCCACTGCGTGTCTCTCCATGGCGATGCCCTCAATTATGATCTCCAACATTCTTTCTGAGAGACAGCTCTCGGTCCATCATCTAAGCTCTCCATCCATTAGTCTGACCTTTGTTAAGTTGACTAATCTTCCTTGTGCCACGCTTGGGAAAGCTACCATAATGTCCATGCGAAGCATGCCTGTTATGTGGCTGTGTGTCCAGGCTGCATGAGCTCTGTCAACAATGATGGTCCCTGGGTCAATGGCTGACTGCCCCTTCGTTGTACCGTGGCGTGTACTCGAGTAGTTGAGTGTGCGCAGGCATATCCGAAGGTGGGTCTACTGTATCGTGTAACGAGACATGTCGCTTCGACATAAGGTCGATCGATGACTAATGGCGCTAACTTCAAAAGAGGCAAGTTACATCATAGTCCTTGGCATAGTGATATCAGTACTTCCAATCAGCTGAACACTCCTCCAGGACGGCTATCACGTCCGTTTCAAACAAAACGTAAACCAATGAGAAGAGGAGCCAATCAAACATCGTGCATCTCCTCGAAACAAATGTGACCAATCAATTTGCTTTCCAACGGCAATCCCGATGCCGTTTCAAACTCCGATACCTTTCCCGCGACCATTTCCGAGTGTACCGAGGCCATTTCCGGTGCCATTCCGGAGTCCAATTCCGATCATTCCCATCGCAGCACACTGATTCAAGAATGCGGGCTTCGGCAGTGGCTTTGTGAAGCAGTCGGCGAGCGTCACAGCAGTCGGTACGTAGCTCAAGTCGATTTCTCCATCTGTAGCCATCTCTGCAGCAAGATAGTACTTGGTCACAATGTGTGCAACTGCAGTTCCGCGGTAGATTCTGTTCTTGATGCTCCCGTTCAGTGACTGTGAATCAGAGAACATGTGAGGGATTGTCGGGATGCCGAGCTCGTTCAAGAGATGCGAGATCTGTGTGAGTCTCATGCAGCCTACTCCAAAGGCATAGTATTCAGCATCGGTCGTGGACTGGGCAGTCGACATCTGGTTCCTCGATCGCCAGTCGACCGCTCCTCTGATGGTGATGACCAGTCCACTTGTCGATTTATAGTCATCCGGGCATCCAGCATAGTCCGAATCGACCTAACATCTACGTGCGCCTGCTCCTTCTCCCCAGAGTGTACTGTCTCCAAGTGCTCGTCCGAGTGCTCGTCCGAGTGCTCCTCCGACTGCTCCTCCGAGTGCTACTCAGAGTGCTCCACCGAGTGCTCCTCCAAGTGCTCCTCCGAGTGCTCCTCCGAGTGCTCCTCCGAATGCTCCTCCGAGTGCTCCTCCCAGTGGTCCTCCAAGTGCTCCTCCGAGTGCTCCTCCGAAATGCATTCGCCAGTCCTTCGTGCCGTTGAGGTACCGAAACACACGCTTCAGAGCCATCATATGCTCATTGCTCGGGTCGTGATTGTACAGGCTGAGTACTCCTATTGAATATGCAATATCGGGCCGAGTGTCGGTCATCGCGTACATAAGGCTTCCAATCATCGATTGGTATATGGTCGGATCGCAGGCTTCTTTGTCGGGCTTCCTCTTGTGAAGCTTCATTGCCATTGGCGTGGCAACTGGCCTGGACTCGTCCATTCTGAACTTTGCTAAGATCGTCCGAATGTAGCTGCGCTGATGGATGTCGATCGTGTGATGCTCCCGATTGCGTTCGATGTTCATGCCGAGATAGAAGGAGACATTCCCGAGATCATGCATCCGGAACCTCTTCTTCATCTGATCCTTGATCTGCCCAATCAATCCCTCGTTAGCAATGTTAAGGAGATCATCGACATACAGAACGACTGCGGCACCGACTGTGCCTTGATCCTTATCATGGAGCGTGAACAGTCCTCGGTCGACACATGATGCCTCGAATCGAATCGAGATCATGAAGTCCTTAAAAGTGCCATACCAAACGTGCGAAGACTGCTTCAGGCCATAAAGAGACTTTCGGAAGCGGAGTACCATCTTCCGTGAAGTCTTTGACTTTGGATCGTAGTGTCAGCTCCCAGTTTGGACCAAACGAAAATATCCCTGCGGCAGGTGCATATAGATCTCTTCCTCCAAGTCAACTCACAAGAGAGCCATGCATACATCCATTTGATGGATCTTGAGATCGTACTTGGTGGCGATCGCGAGTGCCAGCCTAACGTGGCCCAAGAGAGCAGTTGGTGTATACGTAGCCTGGTAGTCGATGCCTTCGATTTGGTGATTTCCTCCACAGACTTGCCTGGCCTTGAACCGCTGCACATTGCCTCCTCCATCGCGCTTGATCATGTATACCCAGTGACTTGGTAAAGCCTTTCTCCCTTCCGGATGCTCCACGAAATCTCCAAAGACTTGATGCTGACCAATTGCATCTAACAATTCTTTCATCACCATATCCCATTTCTCGGCGAGCGGAGACTCGGTTGCTGCTTTGTAAGACTTTGGATCGTCAATGCCATCCCCGTGATCGTGATTATTGGAGATCGCAGCTGCAGCGTAGATGGGAATCATATCCTCAAATTCCTCATCTTCGAGAGCCAATTCTGCAGACTCTGCCAACTTGCCAGTGCGGTTTCGGCAACTACCTTCAGCCGGCGGGTTCCATGCATCTCCAAGTGACATCTCAAGGCCAGCCAGTTCTCGTGACTTCTTCTTTGGCTTTGGAGGATCCGGAGGTGAATTGTCGTCCAATGGCTCCTCCGTTTGACGTTTGGTTGGTTGCTTCTCTGTGGGTTTGGGTTCCTCGATGACATCTCTGTAGAAGTGCACATTCAAGATCGCTTCGTCTGCAGCATTTGGTGCTGTATACTGCTTTCGTTCTCTGAATACCACATCTCGGGAGCGGTGAAGCGTCCTGGCCGATTGATAGTATACGAAGTACTGCTTAGTCGATATGCTGTACCCAACGAATATGCCGGGTGTGGCTCTGTAATCGAGCTTCTTTCGTTTCTCTTTCGGAACGTGCACGAGAGCCAAGCATCCGAACACAGCGAGATGCTTCAAAGATGTCTTCCTTCCGGATCCATGCCAGGGCACGTACAGAGTCATGCCGACTACCGATCGCGTCGGAGTGCGCTTCTTGAGATAGATCGCCACTGAGACTGCAAAGGCCCAGTACCTCTTCGAAAGGCCGGCATCGTCCATCATGCATCGTACGCGGTCCATGATCGTGCGGTTCGCTCGTTCGACAACTCCATTGGACTGAGGAGTGTAGGGGGTAGTCGTAACCTTTAAGATCCCTTGTGATTTTAGGTATTCTGCGAATTTCTTGGAGGTATACTCACAGCCTCCATCAGTACGAAATCGCTTCACTTGCTTGCCCGACTCCTTTCCTCCAAGAGCCTTCCATTCTTCGAATTTCTCCCGGGCTTCGGACATGTACTTCAGTAGGTACTCATGTGTATGCCTCGTGGCGTCGTCGATGAAGCGCGGCATATATCGACCTCCTCCGATGGCTGTTTCAAATTGACCGCATATGTCCGAGTGCACTAGCTGCAGTGGCTCAGTGGCACGGGATGTTGAATTCGGAGTAAAGGGCTTTCAAGCTAATTTACACTTGATGCAGCTCTCGCAATCGCACATCCCGGTCATCTTCGGAGCATCAGCAACGACCCTTGGCAAGATCTCCAAAGCCTTGAGACCGACGTGTGTTAGGCGGCGGAGCCATATAATCCTCTTCTCGGCATGGTGCCGATGTGGATGCCCTGTCGTCTTAAGTGCCAGCAGGCAGCTATTGTTGATATCGGTGTATTCGGTCGATTCCGGAGCTCGATCCAGAACGACAAGCCCATCGACCTGAGGTGCATTGGCAATAAACTTGCCATGGCGATCGTTGAGGTTGAGACCATAGTGATTCACCGGTTGGACTTTGACGTCCTTGTCCATGATCTGAGAATGTGATATGGGATTGAACGATCCCGCCAAATGCACCCCTTCTTGAAGTATTATCGTTTCCGTCTTGCCATCTGGCAGCTGGCAAATCAACCTAACACTCCCATATCCGGATGCAAAAGATGTGACCCCATTGTATCCCTTCACCTTCTTCGTATTGGGAGGATATTCGGTGTAGGTGATAAACATTGGTCGACGGCCGGAGATGTGAGTCGTGCATCCCCAATCGATGAACCGGTCACTGGATGAAGCATTTGAGCTGGCCACCATCCAATAGTTCTCGATCGACGTGGTGAGAGTCGAAGGAGTCCCTGTCGATGCGTTAGCTGCAGTGTCGGCAGCCTTTGGAGGATCGCCGCGTTGCTTGCTCAAGCAGTTCTCGGCGATATGCCCTCGCCGCTGGCAATGAAAGCACTTCCGCAGATCCTTCTCTTTCCCATCGTCCTTATTATCTCTCTTATCATCTCTCTTATCCCTCTTTGTACTTCTGCCGCCTTTACCGGCTTTACCGCCATTACCACCTTTGCCACATTTCTTTGCAAAGAGCAGAGCGTCTGGAGCGAGCCCATTCTCTCTCTTGATTGCAGCTTCCTTTTCGACGAGCTTGGTGACGATCTCATCGGGCGTGGCGGCCATCGTGGTGTTTTTGTCCATCATGAGCTGCAGGAATATTTTCCACTCATCATTCCTTGGGACCCCACGAAGGAGGTAGACGATGTGTTCGTGTTCACTCATCCTGGCGATTGTCTTTGCATTCGCGTCGGTGTCGGTGTCGGCAGCATCAGTGCCAGCAGTCGATGTTGCTGTCGGTCCTGCGCTGAGATTGTAATCCTTGATTCTCCGATCGATCCGCGATGCATAGTTCTTGACATCTCCGCAGTCCTGTCGCTTGATACTCCAAAGGTCTTCCCTAATCTCGAAGATGTCGAGCTTCAACTTTGACTTGTAGGTTGATGCGAGTTTGTCCAAAAGCGAGTTCACATCGTCGACGACGGTGTATTCCGCCTGTTTACTCCGTTCTATGCCGAGCAGGATAGTCGATCTGGCAACACCATGGCGATTCATCCAGTCATTGAAAGCAGCATTCTCTGTGTCGTTCGCGTTTGCTGCTGGCTCTTCCGGCTTGTCGTCGTATCCTTTGATGATTCCATACACTTGATTCTGCTCGAGAAGTAGGGCCATCCTGGTTGCCCATTGTGCATAGTTCGTGCGATTGAACTTCGTGATGGTGATTGTGGTCGAACTCTTCCTGCACAAGCTTATATCGCAATCGTCAGTTATAGTAGTGTCTCGGACTCTATGGGAGACTTGCAGCAGCTGCCGTCAGAAACACGGCGGAATGCGGGGTAATCGCGTAGCTTGTGGAGACCCTTGTCAGTGACAATGACCTTCACTCGATAAACGAAAGTGGAAGTGTTTATCGTCGGTTCCCTGTCACACGCACATCAGCGAAATATAAAATGATTCGGAAGTCATAACTGAAAGACTCAGCAAATCTGTACAGCCACACCCATCCTTCCCGAAGCTCCCAGAATCTCCCGAACACGCTGAATGCCAAATGATGTGCTTCTCAGGTGCTCTGACACGTACTTTCAGGTGCTCCTCAACGCTCCTGAAGTTGCGGAACAGAATACAAGAATATTCTACAGAGTATGAAGTTATCTTCAGAATGCTATATAATCATGCCTTTAAGGTGGTAAAATTTCGGAGCTACTGGGACTACGACACTCGTCACCAAGACCATTCCTGCGCACCTGGAGCCAGACTCTCTGGGAGTGATACTATATAATGTCTATATCAAATAGTACAATTCGATAAACTATCTCACAGCTATACACCTGAATCAGGCATTCTAATCTAATTAATATACAGTCCAGTATGTATCTAAATCAACATGAATATTTACAAGCCATACGCAATTGATGCTGCCCGATGCAGCATTCTCCCGCACCAAATGTGCTGGTCCAACTATTTCTCCAACGGGTATAATATGCATCTTATTCGTCTGTTTGACCACCCGGATGAACCGGTCAACACACTCAGCCCAACCATGGAGATCTTTGTACTTTGTCGGAATCACCACTGCGTATTCTTGAGCTTGAGGACCTAATACCCATTGTTGGGTCTTTTTGCACCTCTTGGAAAACGTCGATGTTGCATTGCCGGCTGGCAGGCGCTCCTGAAATTGGAGGATATGATCCGAGGGAGTCCAGCTGAAGTATAATACAGCAAAACAAGGAATTCGACCTTGGAAGGTGTGATCGAGGTCATTCTCTTCACTTTGCGTATACTTGACCCAGAAGTCATGAGCTTCAGGCAAGATCCCTTGGTTGGCATGGGTATATTCCACCTTGCAATCAAGTCCGAGACACTCAACAGAAGTAGGGTTGTGATATGGTTGACGGTAGTACAATAGCCCATTCTGGAGTTTAATCAATATACTGTCAATGAGTACATTCTGATCATATGTGAGCACGAGTCCACACACTTCGGATCCCCAGTCCTCTTCAATTTGAGCGCGGAATCGCTGTCCAAAGTTGGGAATTCCGAAATCTTCTGATGCATCTCTGAGTGAAGTTAATTTGATATTTCTGCACACTCCGCGGACATGAATTTCTCTCAAATGATATACCTGCTGCAGTACAGGGTGTATAATGGGCTCGTCTTGAATTGATTGAAAACGTAACAGATGGGCTCTGCGTGTACTTCGCCCTGTATCGGTAGCGGACAGTAGGTTGAACACTTTTGCAGAGTCAACATCGTACCAGCCTTCGAGTGCAAGATATGAGAATGTCTCCTCCATATCGTCAAGACCAGTACACCGGTCATTATCCTTAAGCATCTGTCGAATGTAATTGACTTTGTTGCAAGATCGATATGCCTCTTTCACGTTGGCGATATGTAGCCGTTCAGAAATATCAGTGGTGAAATTGTCACCGCAACCCATTCCGCGAATTGACTCTGATAGATGGCTCACAAGATGCATCTTTGGATATCCGAAATGGATTACACGTTGTTCGATGGTTTCCCGGAGCGCCTGAATGCCGATTGTCTCCCACCCAGCTTCAAACTCGATCATGCGGATGGAGAATTCCTTCTTGAATCGCTTCTGTTCATTCGAGGTGATGCCGTAAATCTCTCTCTCCAGCTGGTAAGTGACGTGCTCCGTGTCAGCCAAGCTCCAGGTTGTGGCATCTGTCTCAGCATCAGATAGGAGGATCTGAAATTGCAGTTGCTAGTCGGCGGTCATGTTTGCCGCCCTATAAACCTTGTCTTCGGCTGCAGTTATCATTAGTGCAAGTTGTTTGGTGAATATGCTTCTGGGACCGGTTCCTTTGGTCCCGACTTCCTGCAATAGTTGTCGCTCATGATGTTGGAATAATTTATCGAAAAGCTTGCGTTTAGCAGGTGTCACTTGATGGATTTCGCGCTCCAATCGCTC